>Ga0209909_100102_pt1 | contig 161094 bp, 170 predicted proteins | sample FECB22metaG_FD_188302 | JGI IMG/M metagenome (GOLD analysis project Ga0209909, IMG submission 188302) | Cyanobacterial communities from the Joint Genome Institute, California, USA - FECB-22 (SPAdes) (version 3) | ecosystem: Environmental > Aquatic > Thermal springs > Hot (42-90C) > Microbial...
GGCCGCCGGCGGCCCGCGCCGCGCGGTCGAAGCGCGGCCGGTCTCCCGTGTCGCGGGGTGCGACGCGCTGGGCGGCCCGCTCGGCGCGGGGGTCGCGGCGCAAGCGGGTCATCGGCCCGCCTCCACGGCCTCGAGGAGCAGCTCCGCGATGTCGCGGATCTCGGCCTCGCGGTCGGTCACGCCCTCCAGCATCGCCGTGCAGGACGGGCAGGCGACCGCGACAGTTCCGGCACCGGTCTCGGCCGCCTGGGCCATCCGCAGGTCGGGGATGCGCCGCTCGCCGGGGATGTCGCTCACCGGGGCACCGCCCCCGCCGCCGCAGCACATGGCGCGGCGTCCGGAGCGGGCCATCTCGACGCGGGTCAGCCCGATCGCGTCGAGCAGAGCGCGGGGTGCCTCCGTCTCCCCGTTGTAGCGGGCGAGGTAGCAGGGGTCGTGATAGGTCACGGCCCGGTCCGGCAGGCGCCCCGGATTCAGGCGCCCGTCCCGGACCAGTTCCAGGAGGAACGCGGAGTGGTGCACCACCGGGTAGCGGGCGCCGAAGTCCGGGTACTCGTTGCGCAGGGCGTGCAGGGCGTGCGGATCCGCGGTGACGATGCGCCGGAAGCGGTGGCGGGCGAGCGTCGCGGCGTTCGTCCGGGCGAGGTCCTGGAAGGTCGCCTCGTCCCCGAGCCGCCGGGCGAGGTCGCCGGTGTCGCGCTCCTCCGGGCCGAGGACGGCGAAGTCCACGCCCGCCTCCCGCAGGAGCCGCACGAGGGCCCGGAGCGTGCGGCCGTAGCGGAGGTCGTAGGCGCCGTCGCCGAGCCAGAGCAGCACGTCGGTGCTCTCCCGGCCGGAGATCAGCGGGAGGTCGAGGCCGGCGGCGAAGTCGGTGCGGGCCCGGAGCGGCCGGCCGCCGGGATCGCCGGCCTGGCGCAGCTCCGTCACCGGGGCGACCGCCTTCTCGGGCAGGGCGCCGCGCTCCAGGGTCTCGTGGCGGCGCAGGGCCACCACCGCGTCGACGTGCTCGATCATCATCGGGCATTCCTCGACGCAGGCGCGGCAGGTCGTGCAGGACCAGAGCGTGTCGGGATGGATCCGGGCGTCGGGCCCGATCAGGCGGGCGAGGGGACCCCGCCCGCCCGCGGCCTCGCGGCCGCCCGGATAGGGCGCGCCGGCGTAGGCGGGCTCCGCCGGCGACAGGCCGGCGACGAGGTCCTGGATGAGCCGCTTCGGGTTGAGCGGCTGGCCGGCCGCGAAGGCCGGGCAGGCCGTCTCGCAGCGCCCGCAGCTGACGCAGGCGTCGTAGGAGAGCAGCCGGTTCCAGGTGAAGTCCGCCGGCGTCGCGACGCCGAGCCGCGGCGCTTCGAGGTCGAGGGGCTGGAGCGCGGTGTCCGGCCGCCCCGCGAAGCGGCCGGGCCGCGGATGGGCGACGAGGTGGAGGGCGCCCGCCGCGGCGTGACGCATCGGGCCGTGGCGCACCTCGAAGGCGAGACCGAGGCCGCCGGCCGCCGCGAGCGCCAGGGCGACGGGGGCGAGGAGGCCGCCGCCGGTGGCCAGCGCCAGGGCCGTTACCGCGCCGCCGAGGGCGTAGGCGACGAGCAGGACGGGCAGGATCTGGAAACGCCCGGCCGAGAGGCGCGGCGTCCGGCGCGGGTAGCGGCGGGCGCCGACGAGCAGCGCGCCGGCGGCCGTGACGGCGAAGGCGAGGGCGACGAGGATCCAGTAGGGCGCGAACCCGCCCAGCGGCGGCAGGATCGCCAGGGCCGTCAGGACCGAGGCCACGAGCAGGCCGCCCGCCACCACCGCGTGCATCCGCGACGCGTAGGCGTCCCGCGCCACGACGTTGTGCACGTCCACGAGGTAGCGCCGGGGCAGCTTGGCGAGGCCCTCGAGCCACGCCACCGGAGCGGTCGCGCCGGCCCGCCAGAGGATCGCCCGGCGCGCGACCTGAACGAGGGCCAGCGCCGCCATCGCCCAGACGAGGCCGGGGAAGACGGTGGCCAGGGAGACGGGACCGGCCATGGCTCAGCTCAGATGTCCTTGCACAGCCGCAGGGCGTCGTAGAGCGCCGCGTGGATGTTGCGGCCGGCCACGGCGTCGCCGATCCGGTGGAGGGTGTAGCCGCCGGACAGGTCGAAGGGCTGCGGCTCGCCGCGGAGCAGGGCGCCCTGGTCGGTCCGGCCGCGATTCACCGAGCCGGCCTTCAGGCCGTGATAGAGCCCGTCCACCGGGAGGGTGCCGTGATCCACCACGATGCGGTCGACGAGGCGCTCCTCCTCGCCGTCGGTCATGGTGTTGCGCAGGGCCGCCACGAAGCGGTTGCCCTCGGGGTAGATCTCGATCAGCTCCATGTTCGGCGTCATCACCACGCCGAGCCTGTAGAGTTCGCGCAGGTGGATCGGCTGGTTGGTGGTGCCGACCTCCTCGGCCACCATCCGGTCGTGGGTGGCGATCTCCACGAGGCAGCCGCGCTTGGCCAGGAGTTCGGCGACCGAGGCGGCGTTGTGCTGGCCCATCTCGTCGTAGAGCAGGACCGAGCCGGTCGGCTCGACCGCGCCGGAGAGCACCTCGGCCGTGGTCACGGCGTGCGCCTCGGCCCCCTTGGCGTGGCCGCGGGACGGGCTGCCGCCGGTGGCGACGATCACCACGTCGGGCTTCTCGGCGCGGACCGCCTCTTCGGTGGCAGCCGTGTTCAGGCGCAGGTCGACGCCGAGCTTGGTGACCTGGGCGACGAGCCACCGGGTGATGCCCGACATCGCCTCGCGCCAGCCGGCCTTCGCCGCCAGGGTGATCTGTCCGCCGGGCTGGGCGCCCTTCTCGAACAGCACGACCGCGTGGCCGCGCTCGGCGCAGACGCGGGCCGCCTCGAGCCCGGCCGGCCCGGCGCCGACGACCACGACGCGGCGGCGGACATCCGCCTTTCGGATCTCGTGGGGCATCGTGGCCTCGCGGCCGGTGGCGGCGTTCTGGATGCACAGGGCGTCGCCGCCGACGTAGATGCGGTCGATGCAGTAGCCCGCGCCGACGCACTGGCGGATGTCGTCGGCCCGGCCCTCGGACAGCTTGCGCACCAAGTGCGGGTCGGCGATGTGCGCCCGGGTCATCGCTACCATGTCGACGTGGCCCTCAGCCACTGCCCGGGCCGCGGTCGCGAGGTCGGTGACGCGCTGGGCGTGGAAGACCGGCACGTCGACCTCGCGCTTGATCGCGCTCGGCAGGAACAGGAACGGCGCCACCGGGAAGGACATGTTGGGCAGGGAGATCGCGTGGGCGATGTGGTCCCGCGCCTGCCCGCCCAGGATGTTGAGGAAGTCCACGAGGCCGCGCCTGGCATATTCCGAGGCGATCGCGAGGCAATCCTCCTGCGAGAGACCGTCGGCGATCATCTCGTCGCCGGACATGCGGATGCCGATGACGTAGGCGTCGCCGACCTCGGCGCGCATCGCCTCCAGGACCTCGATGCCGAAGCGCATCCGGTTCTCCAGGCTGCCGCCGTACCGGTCGGTGCGCCGGTTGACCGCGGGCGACCAGAACTGGTCGATCAGGTGGCCGTGGGCCGCCGACACCTCGCAGCCGTCGAGTCCGCCCTCGCGGCAGCGGCGCGCGGCCGCGGCGAAGCTCCGCACCACGCGGGCGATGTCCTCCGCCTCCATCTCCTTCGGGATCGTGCGGGAGGCGGGTTCCCGGCGCGGCGAGGGCGCGAGCGTCGGCAGCCAGTGCTCGGTGTCCCACTTGGTGCGGCGGCCCATATGGGTGAGCTGGATCATCAGCTTGCCGCCGTGGGCGTGGACCCGGTCGGCGAACTGCCGGAAGAACGGGATCACCGCGTCGTCGGCGACCGAGATCTGGTTCCAGGGGGCGGCCGGGCTGTCGGGGGCGACCGACGAGGAGCCGCCGAACATGGTCAGCCCGATCCCGCCCCTGGCCTTCTCGGCGTGGTAGAGCTGGTAGCGCTCCTGGGGCTTGCCGTCGCGGCCGTAGCCCGGCGCGTGACTGGTGGACATCACCCGGTTGCGGATCGTCAGCCCCTTGATGGTCAGGGGTTTCAGCAGCGCGTCGGCGTTGGCGATCACGGGAGCACTCCCGAAGGCGAGGGGGTGTGCGAGGCGGGGAGGGGCCGGGCGCGGCCCGGGCCTCACCGCTCGATGACGAGGTCGCTCGTCGGCCTGGAGCAGCACAGCAGGGCCATGCCGGCATCGATCTCGCGCTGGCGGATGCCGCCCGCGTGGGTCATCGCCACGGTGCCGGAGGTCACCTTCGACTTGCAGGTGCCGCACAGGCCCTTGGCGCAGGAGGAGGGCAGGCGGATCCCGGCCTTGCGGGCCGCGTCCAGCACCGTCGTGTCCTCCGGGCAGTCGAGCACCCGGCGGGTCTTGGCGAACTCCACCCGGAAGCTGCGCACGCCCGCGGCCGGCGCGTCGTCGAGGGCGTGCTCCGCCTCGCGGGCGGCGTCCTGCTCGGCCTCCGGCAGGGCGCCGAAGTCGAAGCTCTCCGCGTGGTACCGGGCCATGTCGAAGCCGGCCTCGGCCAGCATCGCCCGCACGGCGTCCATGTAGGGCTTCGGGCCGCAGACGAAGACCGTGCGCTCGAGGAAGTCGGGCACCGTCTCGCGCAGGAGCGCCGGGGTCAGCCGGCCCCGCGGGCCCGTCCAGGCCTCGCCCGGGGCGTCGGCCTCGCAGATCGCGTGGACGCTGAGCGCCGGGTCGCGGCGGGCCATCAGGGCGAGCTCGTCCCGGAAGACGATGTCGGCCGGGCTGCGCGCCGAGTGCACGAAGGCCAAGTCGCGGCCCGCCCCGAGGTCGTGGAAGGTGCGCGCCATCGCCATCATGGGCGTGACGCCGCTGCCGCCCGACAGGAGCAGGTACTTCGCCCCGGGATGGGTGAAGCACGAGAAGTCGCCCATCGGACCGAGCGCCCGGACGCTGTCGCCGGGCGCCAGATGGTCGTGCAGCCAGTTCGAGACCGGCCCGCCGGCCACGCGCTTGACGGTGATCGCCAGGGTGTGGGGCCGGGTCGGGGCCGAGGAGATCGTGTAGCAGCGGTGGAGCGTCTCCCCGCCGATCTCGAAGGCGAAGGTGAGGAACTGGCCCGGCCGGTAGCGGAACGTCCGCGGCTCGCGGGCGGCGAGCACGAAGGTCTTCACGTCGTGCGTCTCGGCCCGCACCGCGACGCAGGTGAGGACGTCGTCCGTCTCGGCATCCCAGAGCGCGCTGGCCGCGAGCGACGCGGCGGCCGGCTCTGCCGATCCGGGACTTCTGGCGGAGGCCGGAGCCACGATCAGCGCCCCAGATGCGCGGCCATGCGGCCGACGTACCAGGTGCAGAACTTCTCCACGAGCATCTCGGTGTGGGGCGAGTACGGGCCGGGCTCGTAGGCCGGGCTGCGCACGCCCTGCTGGCAGATGCCGACGAGCTCGCTGTCCTGGTCGTTGGTGGCCTCCCAGACGCCGGTCAGGTTGGCGAGATCGTAGTCGACGCCCTCGACCGCGTCCTTGTGGACGAGCCACTTGGTGCGCAGGAGCGAGCGCTCGGCGTCGAGTGGGAGCACCGAGAAGGTGACGATGTGGTCGCCGAGGAAGTGGTGCCAGGAATTGGGCTGGGTCCAGACCGAGAGGCCGCCGAGCTTGGCGTTGGTCAGGCTGCCGAGGAGCTTCCGGCAGGCGGCCTTGGTGTCGATCGTGTGGGATTCACCCTCGCCGTCGAGCGGCAGCCGCTCCGTGCGGAAGCCCGTGATCATGGTGTCGAGCTCGTCGATCTCCTTCGACGGCAGCCCCTCCGCCTCCCACTCGCCGTGGCGCGTCCGGAGCAGGCTGCCGTAGCGCTCGGCCTGGGCGCGGTCGTGCTCGTCCATCTCCTCGGGAGCGAAGCCGAAGCCGTAGGCGAAGAGCGGCACGGTCAGCTCGGGATGGTTCGCGCCGCAATGGTAGCACTCGCGGTTGTTCTCCATCGTGAGCTTCCAGTTGCCCGGCTCGACGATGTCCTTCTGGAAGGCGACCTTGGTGTCGCGGATGTTGTGGGGCGCGATGTAGGGGCCGAGCCGGGCCGCCATGGCGTCGAAATCGGCGGGCGGGTCGTCGGAGAGGCAGACGAAGAGCAGGCCTTCCAGCGAGCGGATGTGGACGGGCTTCAGCCCGTGGCAGCCGCGCCTGAAATCCGGCCCCATGTGGTCGGCGTGGATGAGGGCGCCGGTGAGGTCGTAGGTCCAGGAATGGTAGCGGCAGACGAGGTTGCCGACGGTCGACTTCTCCTCGTGGACGAGCCGGGCGCCGCGGTGGCGGCAGACGTTGTGGAAGGCCCGGACCGCGCCGTCGTCGTCGCGGACGATCGCCACCGAAGTCGTGCCGATGTCGACGACCATGACGTCGCCGGCCTCCGGCACGTCGGGCTCGACGCCGACGTAGATCCAGTGGCGGCCGAAGATCACCGCCATGTCGGCGTCGAAGATTTCGGGGCTCAGGTAGAACTCGGCCGGCAGGCTGTAGCCGCGACGGCGCTCCCGCAGGAGACGCTGCAGAGGGGTCGGCGTCACGTCGAGCATGGGACCTCCGGAGCCATTCAGGCCCCGAAACTATCGCCGCCGGACCGACCGCCCGCTGCCACGCCAGCGACACTCGCTTGGTCAACCGCGACGTGGCGCGGACCGGCCTGCGCCGGGAGCTGGAGCGGCGCTACTCGGCGGCCGACCGGGCCGCGCTCTCCGGCCTTTCGTCCGCGCCGAAGCGCGCGATGCTGTCCTCCAGACGCAGCGCGGCGTTGATCAGGGCCATGTGGGAGAAGCCCTGCGGCGTGTTCCCGCGCTGCGCGCCGCTGGCCGGGTCGATCTCCTCCGCGAGCAGCCCGACATCGTTGCACCGGGAGATCAGCCGCTCGAAAGCCGCCTTGGCCTCGCCGGTCCGCCCGTCGAGGGCGAGGCAGCCGACCCGCCAGAAGGCGCAGGCCGTGAACGTGCCCTCGTCGCCCTCCAGCCCGTCCTCCATGCGGTAGCGGTAGATCAGGTCGCCGACGCCCAGCTCGTGCTCGATCGCCGCCAGGGTCGCGCGCATCCGCGGCTCCCGCGGGTCGAGGGCCCCGAACAGGGCCACGCGCAGGACCGCGGCGTCGAGGTGATGCGAGTCGTAGGCGCCGACATAGGCCTGCTTCTCGGCGCTCCAGCCCTTCTCCAGATATTCCGACCGGATCTCCGCGGCGACCAGCTCCCACTCGGCGATCTTCGCCTCCGGCACGCCCGCGATGTTGCGGGCGATCCGGGCCGCGTCCCGCAGCGCGACCCAGATCATCGCCTTGGTGTGGACCTGCTGGCGCGGCCCGGTGCGCAGCTCCCAGATGCCGTGATCCGCGTCGTGGCGGTGGCGGATGGCCCGGGCGGTGAGGTTGTCCAGCACCTCCGGCAGCCGGTCGTTGACCTTCTCCGGCGGGTCGTAATCCACCGCCTCGAGGAAGATGCACAGCGCCCGCAGCAGCTCGCCGTAGATGTCGTGCTGGTCCTGGTGCTCGGCGAGGTTGCCGATCACCACCGGCCCCACGCCGTTCCAGCCGGCGAGGTGGCTCAGCTCCTCCTCCGGCGGCATGTCGCCGGCGATGCCGTACATCAGCCGCGTCTCCCGTCCGAACGTGCCGTCGCGCTCGCGCAGGAAGCGCAGGAACTCGGACGCTTCCCTGACGTAGCCCAGCATCACGAAGGCGGTGACCGTGAAGGAGGCGTCCCGCATCCACGTGAAGCGGTAATCGTAGTTGCGGTTGCCCGGGACCGCCTCGGGCAGGCCGGCGGTGGCCGCCGCCACGATGCCGCCCGAGGGCGAGTAGGTCAGCAGCTTCAGGCACAGGGCGGACCGCATCACCGCGTCCCGGTAGGCGCCGCGATAGGTGCTGCGGGCGCTCCAGCGGCGCCAGTAATCGGCGGTCGTCTCCAGGCGCCGCCGGGCGCCGGCGAAGTCCTCGATGCAGGCCTCGTCCTGATCCTCGCCGTGCGTCAGGACCAGGTAGGCGGTCTCGCCCTCCGCGAGGTCGAACCGGATCTCGGCCGCGTCGCCCGCGAGGGTCGGGCACGCCTGCGCGTTGACGCGCACGCGCCAGTCCCCGGCCTCGAACAGGACCGAACCGCCCTCGACCAGCGGCGTGCAGGGGCGGCGGGCGTAGTCGAAGGTCGGCCGCACCCGGAACGCGCCCGAGACCCGGCCCTGCTCGCAGGTCAGCAGCCGGATCAGGCGGCTCTCGCTCTCGCCGTCCGGTCCCTCGTCGGGTTCCGGACTCGGCGGGTTGACCGGCATCAGGTCGACGAGGCGCGCCCGGCCGGTCTCGGTGGTGAAGGTCGTCTCCAGGATGTTGGTGTCGGGCAGGTAGCGGCGCGCGCTCCCGGCCGGTCCGTCGAAGGCGACGGTGCAGGCACCGCCCCTCACGTCGTCGAGGAGCTTCACGAACAGCGCCGGCGAGTCGTGACGCGGCCAGCACAGCCAGTCGATCGAGCCGTCGCGGGCGATCAGCGCGCAGGAATGTGTGTCGCCGATGAGGGCGTAATCGCTGATGGGCTTCGACACGGAGCTTCCGGATGGCGGCACCCGGTCCGCCGGGCAGGACAGAGTCGTGAGGTAGCCGGGCGACGCCGGGCGGGGAGTCCCGCTCGACGATTCGCCGCACGGGCGCGCGCGGGCGATCAGGCCCCGGGCCGCGGCAGCATCCGGTCGCTGATGATCCGCCGCTGGATCTCGCTCGTGCCCTCGAAGATCGTCGTCAGCCGCGCGTCGCGCCAGTAGCGCTCGACCCGCCGCTCGGTGGTGTAGCCGTTGCCGCCGTGGAGCTGCATCGCCTGGTTGGTGACCCGCACCGCCATCTCGGTGGCCAGAAGCTTCACCATCGCCGACTCGCTCTCGGCGGGCTCCCCCTGGTCGAGAAGGTGGGCGACCTGGTGCCAGAAGGCCCGCGCCTGCGCGACGTCGGCGGCCATGTCGGCCAGCGCGAAGCGCAGCGCCTGGAAGTCGCCGATCGGGTGGCCGAACTGGACCCGCTCCTGGAGGTAGCTCTGGCAATCCTCGACCGCCGCGCGGGCGACGCCGACGGCCCGGGCCGCCGTGTGGACCCGGGCGATGTTGAGGCCGCGCTGGACGGCGGCGAACCCGCCGGAATCCGCGTCCGCCCCCTGGTCGCCGTAGAGCCCGGTGAGCCGGTCGCTCTCGGGCACGCACACGTCCTCCAGCCTCAGCTCGAAGGTCTGGAAGCCGTGATAGCCGATCTTGTCGATCACCCGGCCGGTCACCCCGGGCGGGAAGCTGTCGCGCTCCTTGAGCACCAGGAACGGCTCCAGGCCGGCGGAGCGCGGTTCCCCCGGCTCCGGGTCGCGGGTCCGGGCCAGGACCTCGATGAAGTCGGCCCCCTTGGCGAAGCCCGCCCAGCGCTTGGTGCCGGTCAATCGCCACCGGTCGCCGTCGCGCACCGCCCGGGTCTGCACGCCGGCGAGGTCGGAGCCGGCATCGGGTTCCGACAGGGAGATCGAGCCGATCCACTGCCCCCGGGCCGAGCGCCGGATCAGCTCCGCCCGGCGGTCCGGGTCGAGGGTCTGGGTGCCGAGGCCCTGGCCGCGGGCCAGGATGCTGCCCACCGAGAGCCAGGCCCGGGCCAGCTCCTCCGAGACCAGGCAGTACTCGAACACGCCGAGCCCGAGGCCGCCGTGCTCCGCCGGGATCGTGATGCCGAACCAGCCTTTCTCGGCCATGGCGTCGATGAGCGACCGCGGCATCTCGGCCTTGTGACGGTCGAGCTCGTCGGCGAGCGGCAGGACGGTGTCGCGGGCGAAGGCCCGGGCCTCGGCCTGCAGCGCCGCCCGAGCCTCGGTCCGCCAGGGCGAGGCGAGTTCCGGCAGCCGCGGCGCGATCAGGTCCTTCCGATCCTCGGTTCCGGTCATCGTTCCCCCCTGTGATGTGACGCCGTTCGGCAACTCAGTTCAGGTCCGTGCGGGAAACACGCGCTTACAAAATGGTTCCGTGCCCCACCTTCGAATAATCGGCGGATGGCGTCATAATAGCCTGATGATGCAGGCCGACCCGCAGACCGACTCCTTTGCGATGAGCGCACCCGCAACACCCCACATCCTCGTCGTCGAGGACGATCGGGAGATCTCGGCGCTGATCGCGCGCTACCTGCGCGGCAACGATTGCCGCGTCACGCTGGCCGGGGACGGCACCGACATGGACCGGGTCCTGGCGGAGGCGCGCATCGACCTCATCGTGCTCGACCTGATGCTTCCCGGCGAGGACGGTCTGAGCCTGTGCAAGCGCCTGCGCGGCACCTCGCAGATCCCGATCCTGATCCTGACCGCGAAGTCCGAGGACGTGGACCGGATCCTCGGCCTCGAACTCGGCGCCGACGACTACCTCGCCAAGCCGTTCAACCCGCGGGAACTGCTCGCCCGGATCCGCGCGATCCTGCGCCGGGTCGCCGCCGAGGCGCCGGACGCGGACGAGCGGCGGCGGCTGCACTTCTCCGGCTGGACCCTCGACGTCTCCCTGCGACAGGTGCTCTCCCCCGAGGGCGCCCGCATCTCGATCACCGGGGCGGAGTTCGACCTGCTCCACGCCCTGTGTCTCCGGCCGGGGCGGGTGCTGTCGCGGGACCAGCTCCTCGACCTCACCCAGGGCCGGGCCGCGGGCCCGTTCGAGCGGAGCATCGACGTGCTGATCTCGCGGATCCGCCAGAAGATCGAGCGCGACACCCGCAACCCCGAGTTCATCCGCACGATCCGGTCCGGCGGCTACCTGTTCACGCCCGAGGTCACGCGGTCATGAGCGGCCTGGGGCGGCTCCGCGCGCGGCTGCGCCCGAAGACCATCGCGGGCCAGATCGCGCTGCTCGTGGTCGCCGGCATCGCTGTCGCCCACGTGGTCGCCACCGCGGCCTTCCTGATCCTGCACGAGTCGCAGAATCCCGACACGCTGCCGGGCGTGGCCGCGAGCCGCCTCGGGGTCCTGGTGAGGCTCATGGACGCCGCAGACCCGGCGGCGCGACCGGCCCTCCTGGCGAGCGGTCGCAGCCTGCCGCTGATCCACGTGGAGCCCTGGGACGGGACGGTGCCGTCGGGGGCGACGTCGCCGCCCGACCTGCCGGTGATCCGGAAGCTGCGCAACGGCGCCGGTCGGCCCGTGACGATCACCGACCTCTCGGCGGCCGATCCCGAGCGCGGCCGGTCGGACGCGCGTCTCCATATCGGCGTCGTCACGCCGACGGGGGCGCGGCTCCAGGCGACGCTGCCGAACGATCCCCTCCGGGGCCCCCGCCAGGGGGCGCTGATCTTCACCGTGGTCTTCCTGGCGCTGACGCTGGCGCTGCTCTGCGTCTGGGCCACCCGCGCCCTCACGGCGCCGCTGAAGCGGCTCGCGGGCGCCGCCGAGGCGTTCGGCGCCCGCGACGACCACGTGGCGCTGCCGGAGGCGGGCCCGCGCGAGGTCCTCGCCGTGTCCCGGGCGCTGGACCGGATGCGGTCGCGCGTCCGCCGCCTGATCGACGATCGGACCCAGATGCTGGCAGCGATCAGCCACGACCTGCGCACGCCGATCACCCGGCTCCGCCTGCGTGCCGAGTTCATCGAGGACGAGAATGCCCGGGCCTCGACCCTGCGCGACCTCGACCAGATGAACGGCCTCGTCGAGGCGGCGCTCTCCTTCGTGCGCGACGGCCAGATCCGGGACGCGAACAGCCACAGCCTCGTGGATCTCGCCTCGGTGGTGCAGACGGTCTGCGACGACTTCTCGGATTTCGGCGCCCCGGTCAGCGTCAGCCGCAGCCGGCACGTCCTGGTCCAGGGCCGGCCCGAGGAGCTCCAGCGGGCGGTGACCAACCTCGTGGACAACGCCGTGAAGTACGGCGGGCGGGCCGACGTTCAGATGGAGGCTTCCGAGCGCGGTGTCCGGGTCTGCATCTTGGATAACGGCCCGGGGATCCCCGAGGCGGAGCGCGAGGCGATGCTCCAGCCCTTCGTGCGCGGCGACCGGGCGCGCAATCTCAACGAGGCGAGCGGCTTCGGCCTCGGCCTCTCGATCGTGCAGGCCATCGTCGAGGCCCATAACGGGCGCCTGCGGCTGGAGAACCGCCCCGAGGGCGGGCTCTGCGCGGCGATCGAGCTGCCCCTGGCCGCCCAGGCCTTCGCGGGTCGCGCGGCGCAGAAGCCCGCGCCGCTCCCGGCCGAGGCGGCCTGAGGCCGCCCCGGGGGTCGCGTCCGGCCTACGCCGCCCGCACGTTGCGGAGGAACTGCGCCACCTCGGCGCGGAGCTGCTCCGAGCGCGTGGCCAGGGCGTCGGACGCCAGCGCGACCGAGTCCGCGGCCTCGCCGGCATCGCCGGCGACCCGGGCAACCTCGGCGATCTCCAGGGTCATCGTGCCGGTGCCGGCCGAGGCCTGCCCCATGCTGCGGACGATGTCCTGGGTGGTGACGCCCTGCTGGTCCACCGCGGCGGCGATGCTGGTCGACACCTGGTTCATCGCCTCGATCTGGGCCGTGATGCCCTGGATCGCCCCGGCCGCGTCGCCCGTGACATTCTGGATCGAGGCGACCTGACGGCTGATCTCCTCGGTGGCGCGGGTGGTCTGGGCGGCGAGTTCCTTGACCTCGGCGGCGACCACCGCGAAGCCGCGTCCGGCCTCGCCGGCGCGGGCGGCCTCGATCGTGGCGTTGAGTGCCAGCAGGTTCGTCTGCCCGGCGATCGTCGAGACCATGCCGACCACGTCGCCGATGCGCGTCGCCGCCGCGGCGAGGTCGGTCATGGTCTGCTCGGCCCGGCGGGCCTCGCCGACCGCGGTGGCGGACATCCCGGCCGCCTGCTCGACCTGACGGCCGATCTCCTGGACGGTGGCACCGAGCTCCTCGGCCGCGGCCGCCACGGTGTTGACGTTGTCGGAGGTCTGCTGCGCCGCCCCGGCGACGCTGGTCGAGCGCTCGGAGGTGCTGGAGACCGCGGCCCGCATGGTGTCCGAGGCCCCCTGAAGCTCCGTGACGGCGCCGGTCAGGCCCTCGACGATGCCGCCGACCGAGTGCTCGAAGCCGTCGGCCAGCTGCTTGAGCATGGCGCGCCGGCTCTGCTCCTCGCGCAGGCGCGCGGCCTCCGTGGTCTGGAGCTGCTGGGCGGCCTCCTCCAGCGACATGTCGCGGATCGTGACCACGGCCCGGGCGATGTCACCGATCTCGTCCCGCCGCTTGCTGCCCGGCACGTCGGTGAGGGCCTGGCGATCGGCGAGGGCCTTGAGCGCGCGGGTGAGGGCGCCGAGCGGCGCCACGATCGAGCGGGCGAGCAGGAGGCCGAGCAGGGCGGTTCCGGCCAGGACGAACAGGCCGGTCAGGATCAGCGTGCGCGACAGGGCCTGGACCGCGTCGATCGCCTCGGCCTGGGTCTGCTCCGCCACCACCGTCCAGGGCGCGCCCAGGACGGTCACCGCGGAGGCGGCCGCCATGTGGGCGCCGTTCTCCGCCGCGAAGTCGACGGGACCGCCGGCCTTGATCCGGTCGGCGGCCAGGCCGATCCCGGCGAGGCCCGCGCCGGCGTGCACGGCGGGGTTCAACGGCGGGTTGCTGCGCAGGAGGCCGTCCGCGCCGACCGCCAGGATCTGACCCGTGTCGCCGAGGCCCGTCCGCTTCGACAGCGTCTGGTCGAACAGGGTCGGCGTGACCCGCATGACGATGAAGCCGATCCGCTCGGCGGCCTGCGCCGTGCCCATGGCGACGTTGGCCCGCTTGGTCATGGCGCGGCCGATGAACGCGGCCGGGACCCCGTCCACCGGGTAGGCGGCGAAATCCTCGTAGAGGACCGCGCCCGGGTCGGCGGACTTCAGGCGCTCGACGAGGCGCGCGAGCGCCGTCCCCGCCAAGCCGTCGTCCGTGACCGACTTGCCGAAATCGGCGCCCTTCGTCGTGGTGTAGTCGATCCGGCCGTTGTCGTCGAGGAACAGCAGGTCGGCGTAGCCCGGCTGCGCGACGAGCTTGCGCGCCACTTCCTGGACCTTGACGTGCCGGCGGGCATACATCGACGACATGCCGCTGCCGTCGAGGGCGACTCGCGCCTCGGCGGTCTGCGGCGCGCGGAAGGCCTCGATGACGCTCGCGGTGTCGGGCTTCGCCGGATCGAGGTTCTCGAGCAGGTCGGGGAAGTTCGAGACGATCTGCGGGTGCGCCGCCACCGCCAGGAAGTCGGCCTGCGCCCGGTCCGCCACCAGCTCGATCGCGTCCCGGCGCGCCGCCGCGGCGAGCTCGAGGCGCTCGTGGGCCGCGGTCATCAGGCCCGCCCGCGCCGAGTACCAGCTGAAACCGCCCATGGCGGTGGCGCTCAGGAGCGCGAGGCCGACGGTTGTCGCGGGAAGGCGCGTGCTCAGCCGCGATAGCGTGATCATGATGCCCCTGAATTTTTGAGAAATTGCTTGAGGCTTACCAATCGCCCAATCCTTATAAAAATCTCGTAAACACCAATACGCCGCTCGAAACTTCAGCAGACTCGAAACATACAACTTACGAGACAATCCTAGCGCCACAAACCCAAGTTATGAGTGGTCAATCGTCCGTCCCGGCAAGGTTCTGCCGGTCGGATCGTCGCCGGAACCTTGCGCGTGGCGCGGATGCCCGGCATCCGGCGCGCCCCTGGAGCGCGCATCGTCTCGCGACCCAGATCCCGGCCCGGGCGCTCCGTCACGGATCTTGCTGGCCGATCCGGTCTCGCGGTCACCGTCATCGGACGGTTATGAGTCCGGATGGTAGAGCGGCCGCGGAGCACCGGTGCTCCGGGACGGCGATGGAGGTGTGATGAGCGGCGAAGCCCAGCCGGACGCGGCGCGCAGCATCGCGCTGATCGGAGCGCCGATCGAGGTCGGCACCAGCGAGCCCGGCGCCCTCATGGGACCGGCGGCCCTGCGCACGGCCGGTCTCGTCCGGGCGCTCGCCGAACTCGGCCACGCGATCGCGGATCGCGGCGACGTGGTCCCGGACGGACCTGCCGGGACGCGCGGGCTCATGGGTGTCGCCGCCTGGACGCGGGCCGTGTCCAGGGCCGTGGGGGACGCCCTCGACGCGGGGGCGCTCCCGCTGACCGCCGGCGGCGATCACAGCCTGTCCCTGGGCTCCGTCGACGGGGTGATGCGGCACTGCGCGCGGCGCGGCCAGCCCGTCTTCGTGCTCTGGCTCGACGCCCACGCCGACTTCAACACGCCGGCGACCTCCCCCTCCGGCAACGTCCACGGCATGCCGCTCGCCGCCCTGTGCGGGGAACCGGGATTCCCGTCCCTGTTCGCCGAGCCGGCACCGGCGCCCCTGCCGCCCGCCCATGTCCACCTGTTCGGCCTCCGGTCGATCGACGCCGGCGAGCGCGCCCTCGTGACGGCGCGCCGGGTCGGCGTCACCGACATGCGCACGATCGACGAGTTCGGAGTCGTGGCGCCGCTGCGGCGGGTGCTCGACCGCGTCGCCGCGCAGGGGGCGCATCTCCATGTCAGCCTCGACATCGACTTCCTCGATCCGTCGATCGCCCCGGCCGTGGGCACCACCGTTCCGGGCGGCGCGACCTTCCGGGAGGCGCACCTGATCATGGAGATGCTCCACGATTCCGGGCTGGTCCGCTCCCTCGACGTGGTGGAACTCAACCCCTTCCTGGACGAGCGCGGCCGCAGCGCCCGGGTCTTGGTCGAGCTGGTGGCGAGCCTGTTCGGCCGGCGCATCCTCGACCGGCCGACCGGGCCGATCGAGGCCGTGGCCGCAGAGCCGGCCGGACGCGCCTGATGCACGGCCCCCTCGCTCCCGCACCCTCGCCCGAGAGGCTCGGGGCCGCGCCCGCGCGCCAGCGCTCCGACGGGCGCGTCCGGCTGCGCGTCGGGCCGGCCCGTCCGGGCGGCGGGACGCGCATCCTGGATCTCGCGGAAGCCGGGCCGTCGCGTCTGCGCTTCCCGCGGGGGACCGGCGCGCTGGAGGCGGTCCTCGTCAACACGGCGGGCGGCGTGGCCTGCGGCGACAGCTTCGCCATCGACCTCGCCCTGGAACCGGGGGCCGACCTGGTGCTGACCACCACGGCGGCCGAGAAGATCTACCGCTCGGACGGCCCCGTGAGCCGCATCGCCAACACCCTGACCCTCGGGGAGGGGGCCGGCCTCGCCTGGCTGCCGCAGGAGACGATCCTGTTCGATCGGGCCCGGGTGCGGCGGCGCTTCGAGGCCGACCTCGCCGACGGCGCCGCGCTGATCGCCGCTGAGGTCGTCGCGTTCGGCCGCGCCGCCCGGGGCGAGCGGATCGTCGACGGTCTGTTCGCGGATTCCTGGCGGATCCGCCGAGGCGGGCGGCTCGCCTACGCCGACAGCGTCCTGCTGGAGGGGCCGATCAGCGACCACCTCGCCCGCCCGGCCATCGGCGGCGGCGCCCGCGCCTGCGCGACGATCCTCGACGTCTCGCCCGGCGCGGAGGCGCGCCTCGAGGAGGCGCGGGCCCGTCTGGCCGAGGCCGCCTCGCCCGGAACGACGGCGGCGGCGAGCGCCTGGAACGGCCATCTGGCGGTCCGCGCGCTGGGGGACGCGGTCGGACCCCTGCGCGGGCTCGTCGCCCGCTTCCTCGCGGGCTACCGGGCCCTGCCGATGCCCCGGGTCTGGCAGAGCTGACGCGGTCCGCACAATCGGGGCCTCGGAGCCGTTGCCTGCGACCGCCGACCTCTGCTAGAGACGCGCACCCGGAGCTGTCCGCCAAGCTCCGGACAGGACGGCAGCGCCGTTCGGGAAGGCCTCGTGGCGGAGTGGTTACGCAGAGGACTGCAAATCCTTGCACCCCGGTTCGATTCCGGGCGAGGCCTCCATCCTTCCCCGACAGACTGAACCGGCCGCGCCGCGCCGATGCGGCGCCCCTCAGGCGCCGTGGACCTCCACCATGAAGGTCTCGATCGCCCGCTGCAGGCTGTGCGTCCCGGCATTGACCCGGGCGGCACTGCCGCGCACCTGGCCGGCCTGCGCCTCGTTGGACGCGGCCGCGGCCTGAACGCCGGCCACGCTCTCCGAGACATGCCGGGCCTCCGCAGCCGCGCCGGAGATCGCCCGGGCGATCTCCTGGCTGGCGCGGCCCTGCTGGTCGGTGGCGTCGGCCACCTCGGACGCGATCAGGCTCATCCGGGCGATCGTCTCGCCGATCGTGCCGATGGCGCCGACCGTGCGCCCGGCGGCCCCCTGGATCGACCCGACCTGCCCGGTGATGCGGTCCGTGGCGAGCGCCGTCTGGCCGGCCAGCGCCTTCACCTCCGCGGCGACCACCGCGAAGCCCCGCCCGGCAGCCCCCGCGCGGGCCGCCTCGATCGTCGCGTTGAGCGCGAGAAGGTTCGTCTGCTCGGCGACCTCGCGGATCAGCGTGACCACGGCGCCGATCTCCTCGGCCGCCTGCGAGAGGCTCATCACCGTCTCCTTGAGCCCCTGCGTGTCGGAGAGGGCGGAGGTGGCGATCGCGCTCGTGTGCCGGACCCGCGCCTCGATCTCCCGCGCCGAGGCCGAGAGTTCCTCGGCGGCGCTGGCGATGCTGTCGACGAGGCCCGCGCTCTGTTCCGACGCTCCGGCCACGACGGCCGCCTCGGCGGTCATCGCGCCCGCATTGCCCGAGAGGGTGTCGGCCGCCGCCTGCATCGCCTCGGCCGAGTCGGCGAGATCGGTGACGGCGCGATGCGTCTCGGCCTCGAAGGCGCGCGTCGCCGCGGCCAGGGCCTCGGCCCGGCTGCGGTCGCGGTCGCGGCGCGCCTGCGCCTCCGCGTCGAGGTCGCGCTTCTCGATCAGCGCCGTGCGGAACGCCGCGATGGCGGCGGCCATCTCGCCGATCTCGTCGCGGCGATGCGTGAACGGGATCGCGCGGTCGAGATCGTTGGCGGCGAGCGCCGTCATGCCGTCCTTGAGCCGATGCAGCGGCCGCCGCACCTGAGTCAGGATGATCCAGATCGCCGCGAGCAGGCCGAGCGCCAGCGCGACGGCCGGCACGACCACCAGGGTGATCCGCGACCGGCGGCGGTCGGCCGCGTCCGCGGCGCGACGGGCGTTCAGGCGGCTCAGCACCTCCCGCCCGAGAATGCCGATCTCGGCCACCATGCGCTCGCGGTTCTTCACGGTCGCCTCGTCGGTCGCCTGGATCAGGGCGGCCTTCGGCGAGACCGTGAGGCCGAGTTCGGCGGTATCGGTCTGGTAGGCGATGAATTCCTTGACGAAGAGGTCGAACCGGCGCCGACGGTCGGCGGGAAGTTGATCCTCCATGGCCTCCAGGAAAGGCCCCCGCACCTGCTCCACCGTGGCGAGGGCGTCGTGGAGCGCCGACAGGCGGGTGCGCGCCTCGGTCGTGTCGTCCGCGGTGTAGAGGGCCGTGGCCTGCACCACCGCGTGCTCGATCGCCTGGCCCAGAGCGCCGGCCTGCAGGCCGGCGTTCCAGATCCGGTCCGTGGCGGCCGCGCGCTCCTGCTCCCAGTTCGATTGGCGAATCGCGAAGGCCGCGATGCCGCTCGCCACAAGGGCGAGCAGCCCGATCACCGCAGAGAGCTTCAGGCCGAGTGAGATACGCATGGCAGGAGGGCCGCTGTGACCGGAGGATCGCGCTGCCGCAGCTATATCCAAGCCAATCTTTTCGGAAAAATGAATATAGCCGGCAAATTCGACCCTATTACACTGCGCAAAAGCGCATAGATGGCCGACAAAATACCGGAATATTCGGACGATATACGGGATCAATACGCCGCGCCGATCCAGATCTCGTGCCGCGCGGGACTGTCAGTGCGGTCTCGCGCGCGCCAACAGTTGGCTCTGGGACGGGCGCGAGGTTGAATTCGCGCGGACCGCACCGGAGCGCCGCGCCCCGAGCGTCGGCGACACATCCGCTCGGCGATCAGGGCAACCGGATCTCGGCCCGGCCGGGGATGCGCGGCTCCGGCAGCAGAAAGGCGGCGACGATCTCGCGACGGAGATCGTCGCGCTGCGCCTCGACGAGGTCGGGCAGGATATCGGCCTCGTGCTCGTCCAGGGCCGCGATCAGGCAGGGATGATCGGCGGCCCACTCGAAGGCGACGCGCACCTCGCGCTCGGCGTAGGGGTCCTGCGGGTCGAGGCAGCGATGGGTCAGCATGGGTGTCAGGGTCTTCACACCGGCGCGCCGGCGAGGTGGCTCGCGTAGGGGCTTGTCACGACAGACGGATGACTTCCGTCGCCCGCGAACGAGGCGATCGCAGCCGGACTCGGGCGGGAGCGACGCATGGGGTCGACCCGAATGTTGCCGATCAGTCACAGTCCGGGCCTCGCGAACGCCCCGGGGAGGGCGCCTGCCCCGTGGCGCAGGGCGCCGCGCGTCGGTTTGAACGCGGATCCTGCAACGAGGCCCTTGCGCCCCGCGATCCCGGTGTGTAGAGACCCCCTCGTGATCCCCGATAGCTCAGTTGGTAGAGCAGGCGACTGTTAATCGCCTTGTCGCAGGTTCGAGTCCTGCTCGGGGAGCCATCACAAAATCAAGCCTCTGATTTCGTTGAAGAAATTGCCTGTCGCCGCCGCACCGGGATAGGTGGTGCGGCGTCAGAAGTCTCAGAATAGCGGTCGGCAATGCGTGCGGCCAGCTTCGTTCTGTTGGCTCCGCGCACGTAAGTCGCGCTCTCCCGGCTACCTTCCGCCCATCCGAACCAGGCGTTCAGCTCGGCCTCCGTGGCGCCGTTCTCGGCGGCTCGGCGCGCGCCGGCCTTGCGCAGCCCATGGGCTCGGCCCGGTAGCCCCATCTCGGCGCACACGTCCCGGAACCAGTTGCCGAAGCTCTCCTTCGTGTACGGCCGCCCCTTCTCGGTCGCGATGAAGGTCAGCTCGCCGATCGGCGCGGCGGCGATGGATGCGGCCAGCGGCGGCAGGATCCGGATCGTGACCTCCTGCTCGGTCTTCTCGGTCATGATGCGGATGAGGCCGTTGCGGACATGCGGCCGCCCGAGGCGGGCGGCATCGCCGCGTCGCAGGCCGGTGTAGAGCAGGATGTCGAGCGCAAGCCGCTCGCGCGTGCCGACCTTGTGTCGGGCCTCGAACTGGGCGACCTCCTCCTCGGTCCACGTGTGGAAACCGTTGCGGTCGTTGGCGCCGGCCAGGAGCTTCACGCTCCGCGTCGGATCCGCCGGCACGATGTCGAGCGCCACCGCCCAGCCGAACAGCCCCCGCATGGTCTTCAGCCAGTTGTTGGCGCCGTGGGGCTGCGCGGCCCGCTTGTCCATGCCCTTCTGGATCGAGAGCTTGTTGATGCTATCCGCGGCCTCGTGCCCGGCAGCCTTCTTCGTCTCCTTCAGGATGCCGGCACGCTGCGCCCTGGTCGCGGCGGACAGCTCGGTCGTCCACTGGGCGCTCGCCATGTAGCTGTCGATCAGCCAGCCCAGCGAGCCGGTCGTCTGCGCCTTGCGCGCCTCGGCGTCCGGCGCATGACCGCGGACGGCCTTCTCGTACTCCGCCCAGAACGCCTTGCTGCCGAACGGTTCCCGCAGCCGGATCCGCGGGCCTTCGCCGCGCCGGACGTACCAGACCTTCTCGCCGTGGCGGGTGGTCTCGTGGCGGAGGTGGAGCGGGCGCGGGCGAGGCATGGCGTTCATAGGGCGATCACCCGAGTCCGCTGCGCAAGCCGATTTTCACGCTCGCTGGGTTGGCCGTCGTCGGCCTCGACGCTGACGCCCTCCGGCCGGAACACGATCCGCACCTTCTCGACGCCGGCCGAGCGCAGTGCCCGCGCCGCGCGCGCGATGTCGGCCTGAGTGACGCTCGCACCTCTACGGGGCACCTCGTCCTCCTGTATTCTCGGATCGGGAGTCGGGGAGAGGGATGGGCATCCCCCCTTGCGGGGTCGGGCTCTCGCAAGCCGAGCCTTCGTCTCGGCCCTGACGGGCTTCGATCCCTAATGCGGCCACTCGCTTGGCGATGCGGTGCGCACACCGGCCGCCCCAGCGGCTGTCGGGGCACTCATGCCCGACGATGCACGTGTCCGTCCCGCAGGGGTTGCCCGTGGCCGTGCAGCGTGGCGGATCGTAGGACGGCGCGAGTGGCCGGGCCTGAGAGCCGTAGCCGTCCAGCCCGACAGCGGGGCCGGCAGGGCCGATAAGGGTTTGGCTCAGGCGCGGGTCGCCCGGCCGGACCGTCGCTAGATCTATCTCTCGAATGAAGGCGCGCGCTTCCTCGCTAAGCTCCCAGCGCGAAGGATCGAAGCCCGCAGGGGCAGGATGCGAAGCAGCCTGATCCGAAGGACGAGAGCCTGACCCGTAAGGGTCGCGCCCTGCTCCCTCTGCTTCCCTCACCCTATCCCGGAGGTTGGCGTTCTCGGCGCGGAGGTGGGCGGCTTCTTGGAGGATCGGGGCAAGCGGGCCGGAGAGGATCGCGTCGGCATCCTCGTAGGTCTCGCTGACGAGTTGCTTGAAGAAGCCTGAGTGCTCCTTTGCTTCATTCCACCGGCCGACATAGGAGGTCGGGCAGACCCGATCCCACCAGAAGCGGGCAACCTGCTCCCGCATCTCCTCGGCCGTCCGGCCGGCATCGGGCCCATTCATCGCGAGGACTCCAGCGCAGTTGCGGACCAGCCAGCGAAGGGGCCGTCCAAGATCCGCTCGGCCGTGCGCCTGGCGACCATGCTGACATTGCCGGAGGCCGAGCCTCCTAGGATCTCATCCTGGATGACCTTGCCGATCTGCAGGATCAGGTGTTCCCGAGAGAGCATAGCAGCGCGCTCGGGGATGCTAGCGGCCGTCCGGCCGGTATCGGGGGCGGGGGAAGTCATGGCGTTGCCCCTTGCGGGGCCGCGTGCTCGTGAACCGAGCCCTGACGGTCTCGGCCTTCGGCTTCGCCCGCTAACGCGCCCGACGGCGGCGATCTGAGCGGCTGTGTGCCGACGCGGAAGACGCCAGCCATGTAAGCGACACTGGGATAGTCCTTGAGGTTGCGGGCGGTGTCGGCTGCTGGGTCAAGCACGGTGCCGTCTGCGAGCATCACAACGAGATGCGACGCGGCCCCCAGTCCGCCATCGACGCAACACAGGTGTACATCGGCCCACGGCGCCAAAGGCCATGGGTCTCGCCGTTTCCCAGCAATCTGGTCCGTGTGCCACGCCATCTGCGCAGCAAAGCCGTGCCGTGCGAGGTAGTCTTGCCAGGCCATGAAATCATGACCGCGCCCAACCTCCCCGACATCGGCGCGCACGACCTCATAGGGCACGCCGCGGATCATCGCCATGCAGGCGACGGCGCACCCGCAGCGGTCAATCTGCCGAACATGTTCGGTCATTCTGCCGCCCTCGCGATGTCGAGTGCCTCGTTCGGGGCGAGAATGAGCTTGCCGGATCGATGAGTGTTGACGAGCGCGGCAAGATACGTGAGATCGCGCCGCGCCTGCTCATCCCACACGGTGCAGCCGTCCTCATGGTTCTCCTGCTCCAGCATCCCACCGCTGCTGTTCAGCGTGTCGAGGATCGTGTGCGGTCCGCATTCAATGCCGTAGCTGAAGAACTTGTCGGCCGGCGACGCGCCCTCGTTCTCCATCCGCTCGACGGTCCACTCGCCTTGAGACGCTGCCTCGCTCAGCCGATCAAGCTCCGTGCGAGAGGGATACTCACGCGAAGCGCCACGACCGGAGGGCGTGGTCTCTGATGAGTAGCCCGGCCCGGAGGGCTCGCCCTTCGTCTCTTCCCCCGATCCTGTAGACGCGACGAGCTTGCCGTCCCTGAAGGCGAGCAAGGCTTTGCGCAGCCGGCGCATGTGCCCGAACTGGACAGCGGTTGGTCCGCTCTCGCTTGCGCCTACCGGCTCATCATCCGCGTCAGTCGGGTCGTGCGTCTCCATATCCGCTTCGCAGGCGCGGAGTAGACCCCAGGCCGACGAGACCAGTTCCCCCAGATCCCCACCCGCTCCTGCTTCAGGGGATGGGGCGGCCTCACTCGCGCTGAGCGGCAACGCGACCCGAAGCCCGCTATCGAACGTCAGATCCACGCCGCCGAGACTGCCGGGCTCCCAGGGGATCCGGCGGGCGCTGACGACGTGATCGTGCTCGGCCGGCCTGCGGGCCTCGACCTTCTCGTTGAACGCCGCTACCGCGTCCCTGCGCCAGCGCTGAGCGGCCTTGATCACGGTCCGCAACGGCACGCCCTTGCCGAACCGCATGCCGTCGAAGACCAGTTCACCGCCGATAGGCTGATCAAGCCAGTCCGCGCCGTTCGTCTTTTCCTCCGATCCTGTAGAGGGGACTTGAAGCCCACGATCGGGGTTCGCCAGCTTGTAGGCCCGCATCCGGTCGGCAATCTCGCAGGCCATGGCCGGTTTCGGGCTGTTGGGCTCAAGCCGCGAGCGCTCGTGCGCCCATAGCTCGACGAGGCCCGGCGCCTGCGGATCGCGGCCGAGCAGAACGAAAGACGGTTCGCCAGCATCGGGGACGCAGCACTCCCGCCCGACATCTTCTCCGACACGCGGGTCGGAAGCGGTGGTGATCGGGTTAGACATGGGAGGGCTCCAATCCAGGCAGGAGGTCGAAGGTGGCCGCCCGCTGTTCGGTGGTGCGGTATTTCGCGGGTACGGCGCGAGCGGCGTCGCTAGCGCACTCAGGACAGATGCCGTCGTGCTCCTCGCAGTAGCCGCGGTCGTTGCCGTGCTCCTTGCGGCGGACGCGGCACGCGCGAGTGCAGAGCTTGAACCACTCGTCCTCAGGCATGACGAAGGCGCGGTCCATCCCTCACGCTCCCGACGTTTCGGTCGCGGGGGCGAGGGACAGAAGCTGGGTGATCTCTGCCGGGAGAGCCGGCTCCTTCAGTTCGACAGCCTGCGGGGCGGCCCAGGGCTCGCCAGCGGTCGGCTCCGGTCCCCAGTCCACGACGATCTCGCCCGTGGCGAGGTAGTGGTCGCGGAGGCGCTTGAGGGTGGCGATGACGCGGTGGGCGGGGTAGCGCTTCACGCCAGTCTTTTCGTCATCCCACCCACTTGGCATGGTGAGCGCCCGGCGCTGGTGGACACTTAGTCCAAGGATCGCCTCAAACTGATCATCCAAGAAGCCCTCAAGGCCGAACAGTAGTTGAGCGTGACCGATGATGCAGCCCGCAGTGCCGCACTCGTGACGAGTTCTGACTTGGCACCAACCCATATTGATCCGCTCCGCCGGCTGCGCCTCCAGATGCGCGATGAGCTTGTCGAGGTTCGGGATGTTGAGCGTCATCTCAGTCTCCTATCGGTGAGTTCGAATGAGGCAGCGCAGCCAAGTCCGCCTCGCTCCTGCGGCGGCCCTCGGATGCGTGATGAGGTTTTGCCGGCCTGCCAGCGGCGTGCTATTGTTGACCGCATGAAGATCAACCGTGGATATCGGTTTCGACTGAGCCCGAGCGCCGAGCAGGAAAGCTTGTTCAGGCAGTTCGCCGGGACTTGTCGCTTCATTTATAACATAGCGCTTGAACAGAGGCGCGACTGGTGGCGCCATTACAAGCGCATTCACAAGAAGAATATCAGCGCATCGTCCCAATCCATCGAAGTAACCCAGATCAGAAAGGAGTATCCTTGGGTTGCGGGGGTGCAGCGCTCCTGCCTCGAACAAGCTCTTAGAGACTTGGAAGAAGCTTTCTCTGCCTTCTTCAGCGGCAGAGCTTCTTTCCCCACTCCTCGGAAAAAGGGGGTCAACGATAGCTTCCGCTATCAGGGGAGAGAGGCCATTGTCAGACAGCTCAATGATAAATGGTCTGAGGTTAAGCTTCAGAAGATTGGTTGGATTAAGTTCCGAGACACGCGCAAGATCAAAGGCGACATAAAAAACGTCACTGTCAGCCTCAGTGACCTTGGCTGGCACATTTCCTTCGTCTGCGAAATTGAGCAGGACGAGATAGAGCCACACGCCGACAGCGTTGGAATTGACCGCGGTGTCGCGACAACGCTCGCTCTTTCCAACGGTGAGATGCTGACGCTGCCGGCCAGCCTGGGCAAGATTGAGCTTCAGCGGCGAAAAGCGCAGCGCGTTGTCTCTCGCCGCAAGCGTGGATCCCGTCGCCGCCGGAAGGCTCAGCAGCGTGTTGCTCGTCTTCAGGGCCGGCAGGCGCGTATCCGGCGCGACTTCCACCACCGGGCCGCGCTCAGCATCGCCGACCGCTTCGGCGTTGCCGTTCTGGAGGACCTGGACACGCGCGGCATGACGACCAGTGCTCGGGGCACAGTCGCCGAGCCAGGCCATAATGTCAGGCAGAAAGCCGGACTGAACCGATCGATCCTCAACGCCAGCTGGCGCCAATTTCAAACGATCCTGACCTACAAAATGGAGGAACGTGGCGGGCGGGTTATCACCGTGCCGGCCGCTTACAGCTCGCAGACCTGCTCGGCCTGCGGTGCCATCGACGCGCGATCCCGCAAGAACCAAGCGGTGTTCGAATGCGTCTCCTGCGGACACCGCGACCACGCCGACAGAAACGCTGCGATTGAGATACTTCGGCGGGGAAGCACCTCGTTGCTGCGTGTGGAGGGTCCCGGTTCCGGGCCCGTTAAAGCGCGAACTATGGCTATGCGCGAGCATGGCCTAAACCTCGCTCTTATGGGCTAGGGGATGCTTAGCTCCTGCTGAGCGGACAATCCGTCCCAGCCGGTAGCCAACGAAGGCAGAGGACGCTGCGATGGCGCCAACCATGGCGACGGTGAGCCAGTAGGCGTCGGAGGCGGTCATGCGGCCTCGCACCGGACGTTCGCGAGGCGCAGGAGGACCGCGGCGTGGCAGTGGTCTGGTTCGCCGTGGCGAGGCAGCGGGCAGAAGCAGGCGAGGTTCTTCCCTCGCAACTCGTCCAGTCGGGCGAGCAGCCGTTCACGCCACGGCTTGAGGTAGCCGTATGCGCCCATCTCGGTCTGATCGTGGTGGTCCGCCGGCTGAGTGATCCACTCCTCAAACCAGCCGACCGCGTAGCGACGGGCCGCATCACGAGAGCAATCGTGAACGTCAACCGCGTCCTCTAGAGTGAACGGATTTCCGAACACGCCGGGGCGGCAGACCTTCACCGCCGGCAGGCCGTTGAGCGATTGGCTCACCTCCTGGAGGTTGAAGCCCTTGCGCCGGCTGAGCTGGATGCGGACAGGCGTTGTGCTCATGCGGCTTCTCCTGCGGTGTAGGCGAGCAGACCGGCGGCCAGGGCGAGGGAGGTCATGCGGCCTCCGCAGTGCGCGCATCAGGGTCGATGCCCATCCGCCGGCAGATGACGTGCGCGTAGGTGCTGCCGGTGGTGTACAGCTCCATGGCGAGCACCCAGTTGGGCGAGCGCTGCCACTGGCGGGCACAGGTGCGTCGAGCGCCGCGGAAGACGCGCAGGGCGAGTTGCGGGTCCGGCACGAGCCGAGCGACGTCGCGCTCGATCCGCTCCCACTCGGCCTTGCGGTCGATCTTGAAGGGCTCGCTCATGCGTCATCTCCCGCGGTGATCGCGATGGCGCCGGCTAGGGCGAGGGGGAGGAGGACGGAGGTCATACGGCCTCCCGCGTGCTGTCCCAGATCGTTTCGGACGGGGTCACGATCAGCCAGGAGTGCTGGCACAGCCGCTCCCGCAGCCGGTTCGCGAGCGCGATGGCCTTTGCGAAGATCAGATCGGGCTCGGCCGGGAAGCGCGGGTAGTTCAGCAGCCCGACGCGCACGCCAGCCTCGGCGCCGCCCGTGTAGATGAACTCGGTCGGCTCGACCGTGACGCAGAGCCCCGACATGCAGAACTCGCGGCAGACCTGCCGAGCCGTCGCGAGATCGCCCGCGAGGTAGATCGTTGCCGTGAAGGTAGGTTCGGTGCAGCTGGTCATGCAGCACTCTCCAGACCATCTTCGGCGAGCACGCAGAGAAAATCGCAGGCTGGAGCGACCGCCTCGGTCATCGGCTGGTCAGCCGGGATCTCGTCGATGAAGACGCGCTCGCCCTGGAGCTTTGCCAGCCGAACGCCGAGATCGCGCGCCTGGGCGGCGGTAGCCGCGAACTCGGCCGGGAAGTGGTGGCGGAACAGCGCCCAGTAGCCGGGCGACTGAGCCTTCACGCACCCCGTGCGCAGGCAGTTCGCGTTCGGGAAGCCCAGACCGTAGGTGCGCGGTAGCCTGAGCCCGGCGCGCTCGACCATGGCGAGCGTCGCGGCTTTGGTAAGCCCCTGCTCGATCAGCGGCGCGCGCACCGTCAGCTCGAAATAGGTCGCCTTCAGGCGCTCGAACCGCTCCACGTCACCGCGGTCGGCCGTGTAGCCGAACACGTGGACGTCATCGGGCCGCTGGAAGGCGAGACGGGGCTCGACCTTCATCGCCCTGGTGCAGGACGCGCCAGCGATGCCGGCCATGTAGCGCTCGCGGCGCCACACCTCAGGGACGCTCTCGAACTTGTCGGATCGGAGCACCGTGACTGAGGCGTTGAGCCAGCGCATCACGTCCGCCTCGAAGCGGTAGTTGTCTGGATCCTCGTTGTTGGTCTCGCAGCGGGCGATGATCGCGTTCGGCTTCTCGCGGAGGATCAGACGGGCTGCAATGGCGCTGGCGGCCCCGGTGGACCACCACATGATCGTGCGGCTCATGCGCAGGTCCTCTCGTCCTCACCCGCCTTCCCGGCGGCCAGGGCATCGGTGGCGGGGAGAGCGGGAAGACTGGGGAGAGCGCTCGCTTCCACGCCGGCCTCGGCGAACATCTTCGCTGCGGCTGAGAACTCTTCCGGGGGCATCGAAGTGGTGCCATCGCCGTAGACGACAGAGCGGATGCCGGCCTGGATCAGCGTGCGGGCGCAGGCAGCGCACGGGTGATGTGTGACGTAGACAGAGCAGCCGTCCGTCCGGATGCCGTGCTGAGCGGCGAACGCCGAAAGGTTCGCCTCCGCATGGCTGGCAAAGAGGTACTTCGCCGGCCGATCGCGGCGCTCGGGCAGATCGTCCACGCCAGCCGGCGGGCCGTTGTAGGCCGTCAGCAGCACCGTTCGGCCATTCGGGGCGACGAGGACGGCACCGACTTGCGTGCTGTCCTTGGACTTGGTGGCGGCGTGCTGGGCAAAGCCCATGAGGTAGCGAGGCCAGTCAGTCATCGCGGCCCTCACCATCAAGCCTGCGATACGCCTCCCGCTCCTTGTCCTCCTCTCGGAGGTCTTCGCGAGCGATCCGGATGCCGATGCAGAAGGCGCCGACGAGCGAGAGGACGACGCCAATGCCGATGCCGATGAATAGGCTCGGCCAGTTGAGCCAGGACATCAGGCGGCTCCCCGGTTCTGGCGCTCGGCGGCCTCGCGGTTGAGGTTGTCGGCGATTGATCGCGCCAAGGTCAGGCGGCAGTTCTCGCTCTCGACGCTGGGCAGCACGAGGATCGGCACGAGCTTGCCGGCAGCGTCCGTCACGGACCCGCGGCAGCGCTCGTCAGCCTGGAATGGGGGCGCGAACCCGCGGGCGCGCAGGAAGGTGTACTGGTTCATCGGATCTTCCGGCGCGCGGCGCGAGCCTGGCGCACGGCCGGCTCGGCGAGGATGGCGAGGGCGGTCGCGATCGCGGAGACGATGCCGAGCGCGATGCCGTTAAGGAGGTCGACGCAGGTCACTGCACCGCCCCGCGCAGCTTCGTGGACACCTTGGCGAACCAGACCGCAGCGTCGGCTAGGTCCTCGGCGCCGCACAGGTCGCCCTCAGGTGCGCTCTGCGAGGCGAGTAGCAGACCCGACGCGATGCCCTCGCACAGGATAGCAATGGCCGCCGGGCTTTCGTGGCGCGCCAAGAACTTAGCCGGAAGGGCGAAGAGGTGGCTGAGGTTCGGCGAGAGGCCGGACTGAGAGGGGAGCGAGACCATCACGCCGCCTCCGCCATCTCGCCGGCGGCCGGCTTGCTGATGCCGTCGATCGCCTCAAGGACCAACTTCACCGCCCGATTGGCCGGCGCGGTCTCCGGCATGCCGGCGTCGTACTTGTGCGCCACCTCGCGGTAGATCCGGTCGAGCATGTCGCTCTCGGCGCGGTAATCGGCATCCTGGGAGGCCAGCTCGGCCTGCTCGGCGGCTTCGGCCTCTGCGGCGCGCTCGGTGTGGATCTGGGCGTAGTTGCGAGCCTCGGCCACGCAGTCGAGCAGCTCCTCAACGACCTCGCCGGTGCGCTCGCAAACGACGTCGTAAAACAACCCGTTGCGGCGGAAGAAGAAGGTGTCGGCGGCCATGGCTCAGACCTCCATCGCGAAAGCGACGTGACCGCCGAGCCAGAAGAGCGAGCCGCCGAAGATCGGGGCGAAGGCAGCGAGGAATACGATCTGTGAGGCGGTCATCGTGCGCTCCGTCAGGGCGGCTTCGATGAGTGACCGTACCGCGGTACTTTTACCGCGTCAACTGCAAGCGGTAGAAAAACCGCATCCGTGCGCCAAGCGCTATCCACCTCTGTCCACAGGAGTGAAGTGGCTCAAAATGATCGCTTGCCGACTCTCCATCTCTGGTTGAAGCTGACGGCTCAGCTGTGAGGTGGCCGTGCATTTCGCAAACAGGAACGGAACGCACCAGCCCTACAAGCTGCGCCTACGCTGCGTGTCCTGCTACAGCGAGAGCTGCCCGCGGGTAGAGGTGCCGGCCGCCAGGGCCAGCCCTTACGAGATCGAGCGCACCATCCGCACGATGCTCACATTCATCCCCTACGAGTGCGAGCGCTGTGCCGGCGAGCGGGCCAGCCTCGTGGCCTTTTTTGCGGAGGCGGCCGCCTAAAGGGTGTTGGAAAAGCGCCGCGCCCATCCGAGAATGCGGACTTCCTGCCCGTCGTCCGGGTCCATGTTGTGAGCCACGACGATCGGCTTGTACTTCTTCTTCGTCGACCGCGGGTGGAATTCATACCGGTCCTCGTAGACCTCCAGCTGCTTCACCGATCGCTCCACCAGGTGGCCGCCGTCCTTCGACTGCTGCACGACGACGATCATACCAGTCCGCAGCGGAACGCGTCCCCTAAGACCTTCAAAGTCAAGCGCGATGACGCGGTCGCCCTCCAGAATTGCCCGCGGCTGTAGGGCGTTCATGCTTTCTCCGCGCACCTCGAACACCAGCAGCGGGCAGTTTGGATACTCCGGATCACAGGGCTCGTAGATAGCCTCGTGGATCAGATCGTCGTAGTCGGCCACCTCCCGGAACGATCCGGCCTCAACCAAGCCGGCGTAAGTCGCTCTCACGAGCCGACGAGTGGACAGCACGACTGAAGCGTCTGAATGCGTTGAGGCTGTGCCGGCTAGGCGATGTTCGGTACCAGGGCCCGAGCTGGTAGCTCCTCTTTCCTCCGTCCCAGCGCCTGCAAGAAGCCACTCTGTGGTGGTGCGCAGAACCGGCGCTAGAGCATTAAGCGTCGCGGTGCTCACGCCCTGGCGACCGGTTTTTTCGAGCGCCCGGCGAAGATTGCGTATGGCATCCGGTTTGCCGGCCAGCTTCGAGGCGGCGCTTTCGGTCAGGCCCACCACTTCCAGCCTGTGCGCGATGCGCGCCAAAATCTCTTGCAATTCCATACCGGTAGAATGCCCGCGGCCGTGACCAGCTACGAGCGGTAAAAAGGCCGTTGACAGTCGCGGTAGAAATACCGATAAAGACGGGACCGAACCCTCAGGGTCCCGATGACTGGACGCGAAAAGATCCTCAGACTTGCCGGCTTGTACGGCGATGCGCTCGGATTGGAGCGCACCACCGTTAGCTGGCGGCTCTTCCAGGACACGAACAAGCTGGACGCGCTCGAAGGCGGCCGAGACCTTTTCCTCGGTCGGTACGAGAGCGCGATGCTGTTCTTCTCGCAAAACTGGCCCGCTCATCTCAGCTGGCCCGCCGGTATCGAGCGCCCGACGCTTGAGGCCATCCCGGCATGACCGTCCTCGCTCTTCCCTTCGCCTGCTCGGCCGCGGTGCTGGCTTGCAGCTTTATCGGCTTCCGACCCGTCATCGCGGCGTGCTGCCTCCCGGCGGTCGTCGGCGGCTGCTGGGTGTTCGCATGAGCACTCTGACTGCCTTTGGCATTGAGCGCGACGGTCGTGCGGTCGTCGACATGGTCGAGACCGAGACCGGCGCGCGCATCGACGCTGCCGCAGACCTCGACGCGCCCGAGTTGCGTCACGTGTCGCGCCTCGCCTGCGAGATGGCCGTGAACGCCGAGAAGCGCGCGGTAAGCCGCGACCGCGATCTGCCGGCTGTCGGGTCGTTCGGAGGCTGATGATGGCGACGCCAAGCAAAGGCATCGTGAAGCCGGTCATGCGCTCCGAGGTCGTTCGGATGCAGGAACTCGCTCGGTCGGGTCATTCCGTGCGCGAGATCGCCAGATTGGTCGGCCGATCGAAGAACCTCGTGAACAAGCACGTAAAGGGTCTCCTGGTCCGCAGCGGACCGGGCAACCGCATGCTCGCGGTTCTCGAAATTGCGGAGAGGTCTAATCGGCCGCTCGGCGTTCTGGCCTGCGATCTCGGCTACGCCAACGGCAACTCTCTCGGCGTGACTTTGGCGACCGCTCGTCGCCTTCGCGCCTTCAAGAACGGGGAGTGCGCGTCGTGGCGCTAGCTCCATCACCAGCTCGCCTCGTGTTGTCTTGCGTCGAGGCCGAGGCACCCCGCGTGATCCCTGCCAGGGGATCCGCTGGGGCTGCTCTCAATCTTCGCGTCCGCCCTGTGCTGCCAGGCTCCGGCGTTCGCGATCATCGTGTGTTGCGTACCTTCCCGCCTCTCCTTTCGCATGCCGCCGGCTCCCCGCGTCCGATGTTCGCAATGAACATCAGGGCGCGTCGGAAATGCGGGAAAAGTCGTCGGAGCGTCGCGTGAGCGCGATCAGCCTCTCACCACTCGCAGAAATGCAGGGCTACGTCCGCACCATCGCGGGCGACAGCGGGTCGATCAAGGAAAGGATCAATCGTGCCGCCCGTGAACTCAAACTCGGCTTCAGCCGAACGAGAGACCTCTACTACGGCGACGCGCGCTGCGCCGTCCGAGCCGACGAGCTTGCGGCCGGACGTGCCATTGCCAAGCGTCGAGCAGATCGCGCTGCGCAACGGCGTGACGCCGTCGACGATCAGACACTGGCGGCGCTGGTGGACGCTCTCGGCGAAGTGGCTGTCGCCCTCCAGGCGCGAGGCTATGGCGAAGCGGCTGATCAAATCGGGATCGCTCAGGCAGCTACGCGGCGCGCTCTGGCTCCAGTCGATCAAAGAGGAGCGTGACGAGCCATGACCCTCCCCATGGTCGCCGTCACCCTGCCGTACCCGCCGTCCGCCAACGCGATGTGGCGGCATGTCGGTCGGAAGGTGCTCCGCTCCCGCGAGTACGAGGCCTGGCGCGTCCAGTGCAGCCTCATCATCCGGCGCGCGACCGGTGGCGGCCGCTTGGACGGCCCCTACGCCATGACCGTCATGGTTGGCCGGCCCGACCGGCGGCGTCGCGACCTCGACAACACGCTGAAGCCCGTGGGCGACGTGCTCGTGCTGGCCGGCGCGGTCGAGGATGACCACCACTGCCAGCGGATCGACGCCTCTTGGTCGACCGACGTCGAAGGCGTCTTCGTCCGCCTGATGCAGACCCGTTTCGTGGAGCCGATCGCTCGGCCCCGTACCAGTTCCCGAGCCGCGGCGCGGTCGGGATGCGCCGGCAAAGAGGGGGGCGCCGCCGCGCTCCCCTCCGAGCTGGACGCCTAACGAATGCCGAGGGGCACCCGAAGCACCGCCGACGGGCGGTCACAGTCGCCATTCCTGTCTTGCTCTCGGGTGCCCCCGGGCCCGCCTTTCGGCGGTGACAGTGGCGACTGAAAAGGAGAAGTAGAATGGCAACGTGTTCATCGGCGGCAAAGCTGCTGCCGCCACTGGAAGAGCTACGACAGCGCTTCCAATACGACCCCGCCACTGGCGCGCTGACCTACGCGCAAGCGATTGGTCGGAACTTCAAGGTCGGTGACCAGGCTGGCACCGTCTACACGGCGCCTGATGGGTATCGAAGCATTGCGGTCAGCGTCGCCGGTCGTCGTATGCTGGCGCACCGTATCGCTTGGAAGATGCATTACGGGGTCGAGCCGCCGGCGCTGATCGACCACCGCAACGGTGACGCAACCGACAACCGGATCGACAACCTGCGGGAGGCCAACGCGCTCTCCAATCAGCAAAATCGGTCGATCAGCAAAGCCAATCGCAGCGGCTTTGCGGGCGTGCATTTCAACGCACAGAAGCAGAAGTACGCCGCCCAGATCAGGGTGGCGGGGAAGAAGCTCCATCTCGGCCTGTTCGCTGCGGCTGAAGAAGCGGCTGCTGCGCGTCGCGCGGCAGAGGTCCAACACTACGGCGCCTTCGCCGGCAGCAATCGGGGAGCTTAAGATGGCAGTCTCTTGGGATACCCTCACACAGAAGAAGCGGCCCAGGCCGCCGGCCATCCTGCTCTACGGCCCCGAGAAAGCCGGCAAGACCACGCTGGCCTCCGAGTTCGTCAACCCGGTCTTCCTTCAGACCGAAGAGGGCGACGGCATTCTGGATCTGGCCAGCATGGGCAAGATCGAGAGCTTCGGCGACCTCATGGAAGCGATCGGCATGCTCTACGAGCGTGACCACGACTTCCAGACCGTCGTGCTCGACAGCGTCACTGCTTTGCAGCCGCTGATCTGGGCCGAGACCGGCGAGCGCGGCGACGACAAGGGCAACAAGAAGAAGCGGATCGAGGACTTCGGCTACGGCAAGGGCTACGTCTACGCCCTCGGCGTCTGGCAGGAAGTGCTCGACGGGCTTAACGCCCTGCGCCGCGACAAGGGCATGACGATCATCTTGATCGCGCATTCCAAGATCGAGCGCTTCGACGACCCGGAGACGGTCGGCTACTCCCGCTACGACATCGATCTGCACGACAAGGCGCGCGACTTCCTCAAGCGCGAGGTCGACGTCGTCCTGCTGCTGAAGCCCGACGTCACGATCAAGACCGAGGACAGCGGCTTCAACAAGACCCGCGCCCGCGCCGACGGTGGCCGTTCCGTCTGGATGCACGCGACCAGCCGCCCGGCCTACGCCGCCGGCAACCGCTACGGCCTCCCCGAGAAGACCCTCTACGAGCCCGGCCGGGGCTACGACGCCCTTGCCGCCCACTTCCCCCACAGCGCGGCCGCGGCCGCTCGCATCGCAGCGGAGTAACCGACCATGGCCAGCCTCGGCACCACCTTCAACCCGAACGATGTCCCGCAGGACGAGCGCTCCTTCGAGCCGATCCCGCAGGGCGACTACAACTGCCAGATCACCGAGAGCGAGATCGTCGAGACCCGCACCGGCGGCGAGATGCTGAAGCTCACCCTGGAGGTGATCGACGGCCCCTACGCCAACCGGAAGATCTGGGACAACCTCAACATCCGCAACAGCAACGCGACCGCGCAATCCATCGCGCACCGCACGCTCGCGGATCTCTGCGCCGCCTGCGGCGCCGGGGCGATCGCCGACAGCGAGGAACTGCACTTCAAGCCGTTCGTCGCCGCCATCAAGATCGAGCCCGAGCGCACGGTCGGCGACCGCACCTACGATGCTCGCAACGGGGTGAAGCGCTACAAGGCTCGCGGCGGTCAGCCGCCCGTCGGCAAGGCTCCGGCCCAGCCCGCGGCGCGTCCGGCTCCGCAGGCCGCCCGTCCGGCCGCAGCGGCGCCGTCGCGGCCCTGGGCTAACCGCAACCAGCCCGCGGCGACCGACGACAACATTCCATTTTGAGGTGACGCCATGACTGAGACGTGGCGTCCGATCCCGTCTGTCCCTGAGTACCTAGCCTCTTCCGAGGGGCGTCTGATGAGGGTTCCACACCTCGTTAAGATGCCTCACGGCGGAACTGTTGCCCGCGGCGGCGTGCCGGTGCGGGGGCAGTGGGATGGCACCCGTTTCCTGCTGAGATATCGAAATCGTACCCACAAGGTCCATCGCTTGATCTGCGAGGCTTTTCACGGCGCGAGCCCTTTCGACGGAGCAGTCGTTATGCATCTCAATGAGGACTCTTCGGTTAACAAGGCGGATAATTTGGCGTGGGGCACACAAAAAGAAAACATGAATGCCCCCGGCTTCCTTTCGTATTGTTCGGCGCGAATGGGAAAAGACAACCCCTTGATTAAGGGGGTGAGGCGCGCCGTTCTCCGGGAATTGGAAGAGACACACGGCATCGTACTCAGCCATTTGTAGCTAAGCCGGGCGGCCGGTCCTCTCCGCCAAGATCGTACCGGCCGCCCTTCCGCCCCATCCGATTTCACATCGCACGGAGCCCGTGTTCGATGACCGCTATCCCTTTGCCTGACAAGGGAGCCGCCTGATGGCCGCGCTCCCGCAACCCATCTCCCACACCGTCGCGGCGATCGACGCCGCCTACGTCAAGGGCGCGCGGACCGGCGACAGCATGGGCGTGCCCATGTCCGGTGTCGCCGAGGAATGCGCGCGTAAGCTCTGGTATGCATACCGCTGGTGCGCGCCGCCGGAGGCGCCGACCGCCAAGCGCGAGCGCATCTTCGAGACCGGCAACGTCTATGAGCGTCGGATCCTCGACATGCTCCGCATGATCGGCTGCGACGTGCGCGAGATCGACGAGGCGACTGGCTCTCAGCTCCGCGTCGAACTCGCTGGCGGCCACATCCGCGGCAAGGTCGATGGCCGTGTCCTGGGATTGCCTGAGGCGCCTACGACCGAGCACGTCGTCGAGGCTAAGAGCATGAACGAGAAGGTCTTCAAGGCGCTCGTGAAGGCCGGCTCCGTGCGTGAGGCGAAGCCAGATCACTTCGCCCAGCTTCAACTCTACCTCCACGGCACCGGTCTGCGGCGTGGCCTCTATGCGGCCGCCTGCAAGAACGATGACGAGCTATATTTTGAGCGCGTCGAGTACGATCCGGCCTTTTGCTTGGCCCTCGTCGCACGGATTGAGCGGATCGTCGCCTCCCCGCAACCGCCGGAGCGGCTGTTCGATGACCCGACCAGCAAGGCGGCCTTTTCCTGCCGGTTCTGCCCGTCTCTCGCCATCTGTCATGAAGGCGAGTTCCCGCGGACGACGTGCCGCTCGTGCATGCACGCGACGCCCCTCGATGGCCCGCGGTGGCTCTGCGAGTATCACGACAAATTCCTGAGCTACGCCGACCAACAAGCCGGCTGCGGCGACCATCGTTTCGTGCCCGGGTGCGTGCCTGGGGAGCAGATTGATTGCGACCCTGAGACAGCGACCGTCACCTACCGGATGAACGACGGCTCGACGTGGGTCGATGGTGACCAAGGGAGGGCGTTCGAGCCATGCTGATGCCAGCCCCTACGCTCGGTCGTTGCGCCGACCACACGGGCAAGCGGTTCGGCCTGCTTGTCGCCGTTCAGATCGCCGGAAGCACCGCAAAACGTGGCGCGCGATGGCTGTGCGCCTGCGACTGCGGCAGCGAAAAGGTCGTGCCTGCTGAAGCTCTCGTCGCCGGCAAGTCGAAATCCTGCGGCTGCGCGACAGAGACGTTCCGTCAGAAACACCGCCACAAGCACGGTCACACGCGGGTGGGCTTCGCCAGCTCCACCTATGGATCTTGGTGCGCGATGCGCAATCGGTGTGAGCGTCCGAGTCACAAGCAGTATGCTGACTATGGCGGGCGAGGCATCACCATCTGCGAGCGCTGGGCCGAGTTTAGCAACTTCCTCACCGATATGGGCGAGCGCCCCGCGAATATGACGCTCGATCGGAAGGACCCGCAGGGGAACTACGAGCCGAGCAACTGCCGGTGGGCTACGCCGCGCGAGCAGACGCTCAACCAGCGCCCGAAGATCAAACACGCAGACGTGGCGCCACTGCTGACGGCGGTGGAAGCAGTCATCGCAGCTCGCGATGCCGATCCGCGCGAGCAGATCGATCAACTCGCCTCGGCGCTCGCCACCTTCACTCGGGGAGGGCGCAAGCATGCTCTCGCTTCGTGACTATCAGCGGGAAAGCCTCGACGCACTCCGCATCTTCTGGGCGGGCGGTGGCGGGAACGGACTGATCGTTCTGCCCACCGGGGCGGGAAAAGCCCTGGTCATTGCCGCGCTGGCGAGTGAGCTGCTGCGCGACTGGTCTGACATGCGGATTTGCATCGTCACGCATAGCCGCGAGTTGGTCAGCCAGGACGCGAAGGAACTGCTTGGCTTCTGGCCGGGCGCGCCCGTCGGCATCTATTCCGCGGGGCTCGGACGTCGGGACACGCGCCAGCGCATCGTGGTGGCATCCATCCAGAGCGTCTGGAATAAGGTATCGCGTCTCGGCAGCTTCGACCTCGTGATTGTTGACGAGGCGCACCTCATTCCGCGGTCTGCCGAGACCTCCTACGGACGTTTTCTCTCGGATCTCCGGGATCTGACACCGGATATGCGGGTAGTTGGACTGACCGCGACGCCCTATCGACTGGACAGCGGGCGGCTCGACGAAGGCGATGGCCGTATTTTTGAGGGCATCGTCTACGAGGCCAACGTCGGAGATCTCATCCAACAAGGCTACCTCTCGCCGCTGGTAAGCAAGGCCACGCAGACAGGCTTCGATCTGAGCGGCGTCGGCAAGCGCGGCGGGGACTACATCCCAGGTCAGCTTGAGGCCGCGGTCAATCACGATGACATCACACAGGCCGCCGTGGCCGAGATGGTGTCGTTCGGCGCGGACCGGCGGGCATGGCTGGCATTCTGCGCTGGCGTGAAGCACGCCGATGCGGTCCGGGACGCCATCCGCTCGCACGGGATCACCTGTGAGGCGGTGTCGGGCGACACTCCGTCCGGCGAGCGCGATAGGATCATCGCCGCTTTCCGAGCAGGCCGCATTCGTTGCCTGACCAGCGTGGGGGTGCTTGCGACCGGCTTCAACGTCCCGCACGTCGACCTTGTCGGGTTACTTCGGCCCACTCAGTCAGCCGGCCTCTATGTTCAGCAAGTCGGCCGCGCCCTCCGCAAAGCTTCGGGCAAGTCGGATGCACTGATCCTCGACTACGCCGGCTTGGTGAAGACGCACGGCCCTATCGACGCCATCACCGCGCGCGGAGCGCCGAAGGCGAAGAAGAAGGATAGCGAGGAGGATGTGCGGGCGAAGGAGTGCCCGTCATGTCAGACGCTGAACGCCTTGAACGTCCGGCACTGCATCACTTGCGGCCACGAATGGGTGCGGGATGAAGCGCCCAAGCACGAGGCTCAGGCGGACGCCACGCACGCCATCCTGTCGACCGACGGCCCGCCGTGGCTCGACGTGCGGGGCATGTCGTTCGCGCGGCATCAGAAGACCGGCTCGCCCGACAGTCTGCGCGCCGAGTTTCACTGCGGGATCGCCACGCACCGCGTCTGGGTCTGCCTTGAGCATCAGGGCACGGCTCGCCGGAAGGCTGCCGAGTGGTGGCGCCGCCTGGGCGGCGGGGATGTGCCGGGCACGGTCGGGGAGGGGCTTGCCAGAGCCGGGAACCTCGTGTGGCCTGATCAGATCCAGGTCCGCCAGAACGGCAAGTTCTGGGAGGTCGTCGGCTACCGCTTCGCGGCTGACGGCCAGTGGTCCCCGCGCGCCATGATCCCGGCCGAAGCGGCGTGACCCAGCATCTCGACAATCCCGAGAGCTGCTTCGTCTGCCGCCGGCGGGCGGACGGCCTCGGGGTCATGAAAGGCAACCGCATCGGATGGCTGTGCCAGCAGTGCGCCGATGGCGGCTATGGAACAAGGACCATCCGCATGCCAGTGCGCGAGTTCGACAGGTACGAGGCCGGCGCCTTGCGCCGCGCGGCCGAGGGTAGGGCAGGAGCCTATCTGGACAGCTTGGGGCGGACCGATCTGGCCGACCTACATCCGCAGGAGTGGCAGCACGTCTGTCGCCTCATCATTGAGGATTTCGGCGAGGGCATCCGCGCGGAGGTCGGTGAACCGATCCCGCCCGCGGCACCGTCGCCTGGCGAGGAGTTCGAAGCCAGCGAGGCCGCGTGATGGCCGCCCTGGGCTTCCCCTTCGACCCGGCCGCCGTCGCGCGGCCCTGCACCTATGCCGATCTGCCGGACGTGCCCGCGATCCAGCGGCTGAAGTCGCGGCGGCAGTGGGTGTGCTGGCGCTACGTCCATCGGGCCGGCGACCAGAAGCCGACCAAACCGCTCTACCAGCCCGCCAACGGGCTGCCGGCGAGCCACAGCAATCCGCGCCACTGGGGCTCCTACGACGAGGCCGTGGCGCGCGCCTCGCGCTCGCGCATGGACGGCGTCGGCTACGTCCTGTCCGACGACGACGACCTGACTGGCTACGATCTCGACGACTGCCGCAACCCGGACACCGGCGAGGTCGAGCCTTGGGCTCAGGAGATCATCGACCTCGCCGAGACGTACTGCGAGGTGTCGCCGTCGGAGACGGGCCTGCGCCTCATTGGCGAGGGCAAGATCGAAGCCGCCATCAAGCGCGACCCGGCCAGCGTGGAGATCTATCCACGCCAGCGCTACCTCACCATCACCGGCTGGCACGTTCCCGGCACGCCGGACACGATCATGCCGGCGCCGGCTACGCTCGCCGCGCTGAAGGAGCGCGTGGCGGCCTTCGACGCCCAGATCTCCGCGCAGAGAGATCAGCAGGCCGGCACGACGCTGCTTGTCCCGGCAGCCCAGACGGAGGCGCTGCCCGTCGCCTCGCCGTCTGGCTCTCCGTTCTTTCGCGACGTCAACTCGGCCGCGCTCTCGTCCCTGGCGCTGTGGGTGCCGCAGATCTTCGGATCCGCGGCCCGCTTTCAGCCTGGCACCGGCGCTTGGCGCATCTCGTCCCGGGCGCTGGGTCGCAACCTGCAGGAGGATCTGTCGATCGCCCCGACCGGCATCCGGGACTGGGGCGTCGGCGACATGGGCGATGCGCGGCTCGGCGCGCGCACGCCGATCGATCTCGTGATTGAGTTCGGGTTCGAGCGCACGGCCAAGGACGCCGCGTTCTGGCTCTGTCACAAGCTTGGGCGAGATCCGGAGACGCTGGGCTGGGCACCGGGCGACGACGGCACTGGCGCCGAGATCGCGGCCGCGCTGCTGGCTCGGCCTGTCGTGACGGCTCCGAGTGGCGAGCTCATCGACGCCGAAACCGGCGAGTTCGTCGTGCCCGCGCGGATCGAGGTCGACGGCGCGACAGACTACCCCGACGACGCCCTGCAGGTGCCGGGCTTGATCGGTGAGATGGCGGACTGGATCATGGCGACCGCCATGTTCCCGTGCCGTCTGTTCGCCGTGTCCGCCGCGCTTGCTGCCGTCGGAACGGTCATCGGGCGGCAGTGCTACACCGGCGTGCCGCGGGCAGGATCCGCGCTCTACTGGCTGGCCATCGCCCCAACGGCGGGCGGCAAGGATCGGCCGCAAGAGGCCGTCAAGCAGATGTTCGCGGCTGCAGGCCTCTCGCACCTTATCAAGACGTCGGTTTCATCGTCCGCGAAACTCGGCATGTCGCTCAACGAGCAGCCGGTGCAGTGCCAAGTGATCGACGAAGTCGGCAAGGTGCTGCGCAAATTCGTGTCGCGCAATGCCTCCGCGCAGGAGATGGCGCTCCTCGACGACTACTGCTCGGTCTGGGGCAAGAACCTCGGCTCGTTCGAGCCAGAGGGCGTGACCACGCGCGGCGACACCAGCATCCGGCAGCCCAGCCTGACCTTCTTCGGCGCGACGACGCCGACGAACTTCTACACACAGCTCCGGTCGGCCCAGGTGGCGGGCGGCTTCCTCAACCGCTTCCTCGTCATGCAGCGGCACGTGCGCGTGCCGGAGAACCCGAACGTTCAGCCTGAGGACGTCGTGCCGCCGGTCTTCGTGGAAGCCTTGCAGACACTGCGGACGTGGCAGGACAGCGGCATCATGCCGGCGCCGGGCAACATGGCGGACGACCCAGAGCGGCCGCCGGCGCCGTACATCGTGCCTATGACCGATGAGGCCGAGCGACTGATGATCGAGGCGCGGGCTCGGGCTCGAGAGATGATCCTGGCGTCCGACGAGGATCCCGTGCTGGAGGTCTATGCCCGCTCGGCCGAGATGGTGAAGCGCATGGCGCTCGTGTTGGCCTGCGGGCGGCACTGGCGGAACATGCCGGCCTGCCGGATCGAGGCGCAGGACGTCACCTTCGCCGCCAATCTGGTAGATTGGTCCATGGCGTCGTTTGTCGACGGCTTGCGCCAGCACATGGCCGAGAACGAGCACCAGGCCAATGCCAAGATGGTGCTGGCCCTGATCCGCAAGGCAAAGGGTCGGAAACTGACGCGCTCCGAACTGTACCGGAAGGTTGACGACCGGCTGCAGGCTCGTGAGCTGACCGGCATTCTCGCCAATCTGTGCGAGGCCGGGAAGATCGAGGCACTGGAGGAGAAGCCGCCCGAAGGTGCGAAGGGCGGGCGGCCTAAGACGATATACGTGCTGCGGTAGCGTGAGGTTAGCAGTGGGCGACGTTCAGTATACGAGGCCAATCCAGGCGCGGATCCATCAGGACGGTATGCTTCTGTGCCCCGTCTGCGGGCCGGGAGGGTACGGCTACATCCACCAAGGCGTCGTGAAAAACTACGCCAGGGGCGAGGACGACGAGCGCGTGGTGGTCACAACCATCGACGGCGTTCAATCGCAGGTCGGCATTGAGGCATCGACGAACGCCAACCCGAGTTCCAGGCGGCAAGGCCTGACCATCCAGTTCTCATGCGAGACGTGCGGGGCAACCGATCTTGAGTTGGCGATCGCTCAGCACAAGGGGCAGACCTTTGTGACGTGGCGACGTCCAGCGGGCGGGGATTGGCCCGCTTAAAGCGGTCAGTAAACGCGCTCTGAGCCCCGCTTCAGCGGGGCTTTTTGTGCCTGCAGCGGGTGGGGTTTTTACCCGAGAGGTGGGTTTTTACCCGAAAACTCACAGGCCGCTCGCGGGACTTAATACCCCTTTTTTGCCGACGGCTTTCGGGTAAAAACCTCCGAAGATAAGAGTATGATATATAAGAGAAAAAATGATTTTTTTCTATATATTACCCTTTTTACCGCTACCCCACACCCCTACCCCTAAAACGCCCCATCCGACCCCGTTTACCCCGTGGGTATAGGTATACGGGGGTATTTGGGTAAAAACCTCCCGACGCGCCGTGGGCTTGCTTCCCACGCGGCCGACGCTATCCTCTGGACCGCGCATACCCGACCGTGACCGCGGCGACCCCGAGAGAGGCCGCCGAGGATGACTGAGACCCACGCCCAACCGCCGATCCGCATCTGGATCGCGGCCAATACCGCGCCGAATGCCGAGATCGCCGTCCGCGATGCCGTGCAGGCGATGGACTACCCCGTGCTGGTGCCGACCGGCATGGTGGAGATGGTCAAGTCCCGTCAGCGCATGCTGGTGGAGCGCCCGGTCTTCCCCCGGTACGTGTTCATCGGCCTGCCGATCGGCGTGTCGTGGTATCCGCTCCGCAGCGTCACCGGCGTATCCGGCATCCTGTCCAGCGCCGGCGGGCCCCGTGCCGTGCCGGATAGGGCCATAAAGCGGCTGAGAGCGGCCGTGGAGGCCGACGCCTTCACCAAGGCTGCCCAGGCCCGCTTTCACGAAGGGCAGGCCGTACGGGTCGATTTCGGGACGTCCGAGATGGACGCGTTCGTGGGCCGCCTGATGTCGACCCTCCCGGCGAACAGGATCGAGATCGTTTTTCAGGCGCTCGGCCGTGAACACCGCACCACGGTCGACGTTGACAAGGTGCGGGCAGCTTGAGTATCGTTCGCGAATTGCAGGGACTTCGGTGTTGCACTTTTGCCACCGTAGCGCCCTGCGGATGCATTCCAAGCACAGCGTGATCTTCTGCTCCGGGCGCCTCGCCGCACCGGGGCTTTCGCTCGTCTGGAGCCCGCATGTCGCATCGCGGAACGGCGCACGCCAGCCGGCGTCGGAACTTCCTCCTCGGTCGGCAAAGCGTCGACTGGGGCATGCCGCAGAACGAGTGGGCCGCCTCCACCAACTCGCACGTCACGCCCGACTTCGACGACACTACCTACGACGACGTCATCCCCCATCGCATCCGCGGCACGCTGCTCATCGACGAGCATGGCGAGCCCGCCGGCCTCACGGATCTCGTCGCGGATCGGAGCCTGACATGAGCCTCGTCACGATCCTGCTGGTGATCCTCATCATCCTCGCCTTCGGCGGCGGTGGCTTCCTTGGTGGTGGCGCCTACCGCGGGCCGGGCTTCGGGCTCGGTGGCGTGCTGCTGATCGTGCTGATCGTCTGCTTGCTCACAGGGCGGTTGTGATGGACTGGGGTCGCATCGCCTTCGATCTGATCCTGCTGGCTGCCTGCGTTTTCTGCCTCGCCCGCAGCGGGCCTGGCGCTGAGCACGTTGACTGATGCCCGTCCTCTCCAACCCGCGCCACGAGCGGTTCGCGCAGGAGCTCGCTAAGGGCAAGAGCGCGACCGCTGCATATGTCGCGGCCGGCTTCGAGCCGCATCGTCAGAACGCCGCCCGGCTGATGACGAATGATGACATCGCCGATCGGGTCGAGGAACTGCTGCTCGCCGGCGCCAAGCGCGCCGAGGTGACCGTCGAGCGTGTGATGCGGGAGTACGCCCGGGTCGGATTCGCGGACATCCGCCGCGTCGTGCGCTGGGACGCGCTCTCGTCTGCGACCGGCGAGGAGGACGAGGACGGCGTTCCGGTGCTGCGCACCATGAACGAGGTCGCGCTGATCCCGAGCGACGAGATCGACCGCGATACTGCACTCGCCATCGCCGAGATCTCGCAGACCAAGGACGGTTTGAAGGTCAAGCTGCACAACAAGCTCGGCGCCCTCGACAGCATGGCCCGTCACCTCGGCATGTTCGTCGACCGCTCCGAGGTCAACCACACGGTCCGCGACATCACCGATGAGCCTGTCAGCGCCGACGAGTGGGCCCAGCAGCACGTCACGGCCCACTGAGGCCGTAGAGTACGTCTGGCGCCCCCAGGCTGGGCCGCAGAAGGCGCTCGTCGACTGCCCGCTGCCGGAGATCTTCTTCGGTGGCGCTCGCGGTGGCGGGAAGACGGACGGCGTGCTGGGCACGTGGGCGCTGAAGGAGCGCCGGTACGGCCGGCACTTCAACGCCCGGATGTTCCGGAAGGAGACCACGGCCTCAGACGACGCGATCGAGCGGGCCAAGGAGATCTTCCTCCCGCTGGGCGCGAAGTTCGTGGCGAACCCGCCGCGCTTTCGGATGCCCAACGGTGGCCGCGTGGCGTTCGGCTACCTCGACAGCGTCGCGGACGCCGACGCGCAGCAGGGCAAGAACCTGACGGACGCCTGGATCGAGGAGGCGGGCCAGCACGCCAGCCCGGCAGCAATCGACAAGCTGTTCGGTGCGCTCCGGTCGGCGCACGGCGTGCCCACGCAGATGATCCTGACCGCCAACCCTGGAGGCGCGGGACAGGGCTGGATTCGCGACCGGTACAGGCTAGTGCCGTTTCCGCAGGGACCGAAGATCGTCGACCGTGAGCTGCCGGACGGCTCGGTCCACCGCATGGCCGTGATCCCGTCGCGGCTGACCGACAACCGGATCTTGCTGTCGAGCGATCCGACCTATGCCTCGCGCCTCCAGCTCGTCGGCTCGGCGCAGTTGGTGAAGTCCTGGCTCTCGGGCGACTGGTCGGCGATTGAGGGTGCGTTCTTCGCCGAGTGGGACGAGGCCCGGCACGTCATCCCGCCGGTGGCGCTGCCGGCGGAGTGGCTGCGGTTCCGGTCGATGGACTGGGGCTCGGCCAAGCCCTTCTCGGTCGGCTGGTGGGCGGTGGCCGGTGACGATTTTCGCGTGCCCGACACCTCCATCGTGATCCCGCGCGGCGCGATGATCCGGTATCGCGAGTGGTACGGATGCGTGCCGGGCCGGCCGAATACCGGCCTGAAGCTGACGGCCGAGGAGGTCGCCGAGGGCATCGCGGAGCGCGAGCGCGGCGACCGCATCGTCTACGGTGTCCTGGATCCGGCGGCCTTCGCCCAGGACGGCGGCCCGTCGATCGCGGAGCGCATGGCGCGGTGGTCGGACAAGGCCCGGGGCCTGAAGGGGCCGCAGTTCCGGGCGGCTGACAATGCCCGCGTCGCCCGCGCCGGCGCGATGGGCGGCTGGGATCAGATGCGGGCCCGGCTTCGCGGCGAAGGCGCCGTGCCGATGCTCTACGTGTTCTCGACCTGCCGCGATTTCATCCGGACGGTGCCGATGCTCCAGCACGACGCCAGCCGGCCGGAGGACTTGGACACGGGCGCCGAGGATCACGTGGCGGACGAGGCGCGCTACGGCTGCATGAGCCGCCCGTGGGTGTCGTCGGCGAGGCCCCAGGCCGGCCAGAAGCAGACCGGCTACGCGCCTCGGTCCGCGGGCGGCAGCGACGGTTGGAGAACGGCGTGATGCACGCGACCGACGACGTCCACGCCCGCGGGGCGGCGATGGTGGCGCGGGTGCTCAGCGGCGTGGAGCATCCCGACTATCTCGCGTGGCAGGCCGGCCGGAATGCTGCCTATCGGACGATGCTTGACCGGCTCGCCGCGCGCGTCCCGCCGCCTCTGCCGGAGCAGCCGCTGACTGTGGCGGGGCAGCTTGCCCAGGCCGACGCCGCGCTCGCCCGCGCCTTCGACGAGGCCTGACGATGCCCCGCGAGGACCTTCACATCCAGGCCGACCGATTGGCTCGGCAGGCGCGCTGGATTTTCCCGGCCTACTGGGTGTTCTCGGCGGCCTCAGTCTGTGTGTCGTTCGCGTTGCTGGTGTGGGTGCTCTGCTTGGCGTTGAAGGCCTGACCATGGCGCGCGAGACCGTCCCGGCCGGCATTGTGAGAGCGATCGAGGTGTTCCGACAGGCGGCTTGCAATGCGACGCGTGAGCCGAGCCGTCGGAACCTTGATGCTTCCGGGGCAGCTCGCGCCGCCCTCAACGCTACCATCCTCCACCACCTCCGCGGCGTCGACAAGATGAAGGCCGCGCTGGAACGGATTGAGGCCGGAACCTAGGACCTATCATGGACAAGCCGATTTCGGACGGGCGCAGTTTCATCATCGGCGCCATCTTGGGCCTCGCCGCCCTCGGCGTGATCTTTGGCCTCTTGACCAACTGACCGCCCGCTAGGACCGCCCATGATCCGCTCCGTCCTCCTCGCCGCGGCCGCGGCACTGACCCTCTCGACCGGCCCGGTGTCCGCCGCTGACGGCCCCAGCACCATCGTGCGGCTCGGCACGGTCCGCGTCATCGTCGAGGTGGACGGCAAGCAGACGATGGCACTTCGGTGCACCGGTGGGACATTCACCATCCGGCATAACGGCAAGGGCAGCGATATCGCCGCCGCCGTCTTCGAGGGCGACGGGAGAGACGGCGAGCTGACATCCAGCGGCATCATTGGCTGCGAGAAGCCCTAGAGCCGCTTGTGATCCCCTTCATCCCCCCGCGCACGCCTGAGCAGCATCAGGCCGAGATCGAGTGGCTCGCCCGGCAGCCGCGCTGGGTTCAGCGCACCTACGTCGGCGCCTACTCCGCCCTGTTCATCGCGGTCATCGCCATCGCGGCCTGGGCCATCTGGCTCTCCTTCTCGGGCTGAACCCATGCTTCACCGCCTCCTCCTCGCCCTGGCCCTCGCGGCCGGGGTCTCCAGCGCTGCCCAGGCTCAGGCCCAGGTCTTCACCGTGGCCTCGTGCTCGGCCACAGGCGTGAGCAACGCACCCGGCACGATCGGGCGCTTCTACGCCGGGCCCGACGGCGTGCTCTGCGTCTCAGGTGGCGGTGGCGGGGGCGGCGGCTCGGCGAACCCCTACCCCGGCAGCGACTATGCGACCTCGGCCCGCCAGGACGCCCAGACCGCGGCCCTCGGTGCGCCGGCCGATGCCGCATACACGGGCTCGGGGAACGCCGGGAACGTCGCCCTCGGCAAGGGCCAGTACGCCATCCTGTCGAACCTGCTGGCCAGCATCGGCGCATCGGGCGACACCGCGGCCACGGCGACCGGCGCGAATGGCTCGCAGGTCGCGCTCCTCAAGGCCCTCCGTGACAAGCTCAACGGGACCGTCGCGGTCACTCAGAGCGGGACGTGGACCGTCGCGCAGGGGGCGGCCGGAGCGAATGCCTGGAAGGTCGACGGCTCGGGCGTGACACAGCCGATCAGCGGCACGGTCTCGGTCGGCAACTTCCCGGCCTCGCAGGCGGTGACGAACGCCGGCACCTTCGCCGTCCAGAACACGGCCGCGACCCCGGCGGGCGGCAACGTCATTGGCTTCACCACACAGCGCTCGGCCGGCACGAACCGGTCGGCCACCGTCACCACAACGGCCGCAAACCTGATGGCAGCCAACACCGGCCGCCAGGGCTGGAAGATCAAGAACGACTGCACCGTCGCGGTGTGGATCAACTTCGACGGCACCGCTTCGGCGGCGGCAGGGTCCGGCAACTTTCAGATCGCGGCCGGCGCCTACATGGCCAGCGAGCCGGGCTTCGTTGAGACCGGTGCCATGTCGGCTATGGCGGCCTCCGGCTCCTGCGCCCTGACGGTTCGGGAGCACTGACCATGCGTCACGCTCTGCTCGCGCCGCTCGTCGCGCTCGCGCTCGTCTTCCTGCCGGCGGCCTACACGCCGCTCGCCGTGCCCGCGGGGCCGTGGACGAGCTACACGCCCACGCTGACCGCGAACGGGACCGCGATCACCACGCGCGGCACCTCGAACTCGCGGTATCAGCTCACGGGCAAGACCCTCGATCTCGCGATCGACGAGGCGATCACCACCAACGGTGCCGGCACGAGCCCGATTCAGGTCGGCCTTCCGGCGGGCATGGTGGCGAAATACGACACCTGGGGCACCGGGTGGTCGCCCACCGCCAACAAGGTGCTCCTCTTCGCCCTGAGCGCCGGCACGTCGACGTTCAGCGTCTACATCGCTTCCGATCTGAGCTTCGCGGGCGGCAACGGCAGCCGGGTCGCCAACACCCCGATGCGGCTTGAGATCCAGTGATGCGGCCTGGCTTCATCAGGGCCTATCAGGCGGCGCTGTTCACGCAGGCCGTCATCATCGCGTCCATGGCCTATGCCGGCTACTCGGCCGGTCCTGTCGCGCCCGGCCAGTACGCGACGCCCGATCAGGTGCAGAGCGCGATCCAGGCCTCGCAGCCGCAGCCGAGCGCATTGACGCCACCAGCGACGGCTCTGGACGGCGCCACGGGCGCCTCAGTGGCCTACGCGCGCGCCGATCACACCCACGCGGCGCGCGTCCAGCGCACGGTGCTGATGACGGCCGCGGACGGCACCGCCACGTGGACCTTCGCCCGGCCGATCGTCGTCGCCTCCGGCGCGCTGCCGCCGATCTCCTACATGGTCGAGGACACCGGCACGCCCGTGGTCGTCCAGATCACGGGGCGGACGTTCACCTCGGCCGGCGGCCAGGACACCCATACGGCCGTGACGATCAAGGCGCAGCGCTCCCGGACCCTGCCGGCGACCCTCGTCGCGCTGGGCGCGCTCATCAGCTTCGACATCTTCGGAGGCTCGGCGTCGGGCGTCCGCGTCAATCTCTTCGCCGCCGACCCGACGCAGTGAGGCGTACCTGATGGCCGCGACTGCGGCGCCGATGGCGCCCGCCACCTCGGACGACGAGCCGGACTTCCTGCCGCTCAACACGCTCCGCACCCAGCTCTCGGACTACGAGACGGTGAAACGGAACGAGCGGGACGAGGCCGAGCAGGCGCGCCGGTACTATCACGGCGACCAGATCGCGCCGCACATCCTGGCTGCCCTGCGCGAGCGGAATCAGCCGCCGGTCGTCTACAACCTCATCCGCCGCAAGGTGGACGGCACGGTCGGCCTGATTGAGCGCCTGCGGCAGGATCCCAAGGCCTTCCCGCGCACGCCGCAGCACCAAGCCGGCGCCGATGTCGCGACGGCCGTGCTGAACGACGTCCTGGAAACCCAGAAGTGGAAGTCGCTGACGCCCTTCATCGCGAAGGACGGGGCGATCGAGCCCATGGCCGGCGTTGAGCTGTCCATCGAGGGCGGCGACCAGGGCGACCCGGATATCGGCATCCACTACCTGGAGCCGGACACGGTCTTCTACGACCCGCGCTCCAGCCGCGAGGACTTCTCCGACAGCCGATTCTTCGGCGTGGCGAAGTGGGTCAGCCTCGACCAGGCGCAGGGCATGTTCCCGGAGCACGCCGAGGCGCTCAAGACGGCGTCGGGCAGCGGCGCGTTCGATGCACTGGTCGACACGGACCGGCAGCGGCAGGTCGGCTGGTCGAACCAGGGCGCGAAGCACGTCCGCCTCGTCGAGCACTGGTACAAGCGGCACGGCGAGTGGCTATGGCAGTTCTACTGCGGCGACCTCGACCTTGCCCGCGGCGTCTCCCCGTTCCTGGACGAGAAGGGTCGCACCTTCTGCCGGTTCATCCTGTTCTCGGCCAACGTCGACCACGACAACGACCGCTACAGCATCACGCGCGACCTGCGGCCGATCCAGGACGAGATCAACCACCGCCGGTCGAAGGCCCTGCACGCGCTGAACACGATCAGGCTGCTCATCAAGGGCGGCTACGAGCTTGATCCAGACAAGAAGGCGCAGCTCCGCGCCGAGCTGCACAAGAACGACGGCATCATCGACCCGCCGGCCGGCGTCGAGATCGAGCAGGTCTCGAACGCCGATCAGGTCTCCGGCAACCTGCAGATGCTGCAGGAAGCCAAGGCGATGATCGAGACGTTCGGGCCGAACCCGAGCCTCGTCGGATCCGCGCCGGCCTCGGCCTCGGGCCGCGCGCTTCAGCTCCTCCAGCAAGCCGGCATCGCCGAGCTGGGCCCGTACATCCTGGGCTACCGGGACTGGAAGATGCGGGTCTACCGCGCGGTGTGGAACACCGTGCAGCGGTACTGGACTGCGCAGCGCTGGATCCGCGTGACGGACGATCAGGGACTCGCACAATTCCTGGCGGTGAACCGCCTGGGCGTGGATCCCGCGACCGGCCGGCCGATCATTGAGAACGCGCTCGGGTCGCTCGACGTCGACATCATCATCGACGAGGGGCCCGACCATCAGACGCTGATGGAGGACACGCTCGACGCGCTGATGCAGCTCGCGCCCGGCATGGCGCAGGCCGGGAAGCCGATCCCGCCCGAGATCATCATCGAGCTCGCGAGCCTGCCCCAGGCGACGAAGGACAAGCTGCTCGGCTACCTCCAGCAGGCCAGCCAGCCGAACCCGGCCGCCGAGGCCGCGCAGCATCTCCAGCTTCAGGGCGCGGCCGCCAAGGTCGAGGAGACGCAGGCCCGGGCCGAGAAGCTGCGTGCCGACGCCGGTGCCGCGCAGGCCGACGGTGCCCGTGCCGGTGCCGATGCCGCCGAGACCCTCGCCCGGACGCGCCGGCAGCATGCCGACGCCACGGCGAAGGAGATGGATACCGCGCTGCGCTTCATGCCGCCGGAGCCGACGCCCTACGACGGCTCCGAGGCGCCCTACGCCGAGGGCGCGCCGACGATGCCCGGCCTGCCGCCGCAGGCGCTGCCGGCGCCGCCCGGCGTGCCTCTCTGACCAGTTCGTCCGCCCCACGACACGGGGCACTCACGTCCGCTCAGCACGACACGCGAGCCGTCACGCCCGGCGTCACGGGGTGAACCCACGTCATCGCACGACACGCGAGGAACATCATGAACGACTTGGACGCAGGCGGCCACGACACCTTCATGTCGGCCCTGGGCGCGGGTGACACCGCTCCGGAGCCGCAGGCCGACCACAACCCGCAGGGCGGCGCGCCGGAAGGCGGTCTGCCTCAGGGCGGTGGTCAGGATGGTGGTGGCCAGCCGCAGGGCAGTGCTCAGCAGCCGCAGCCCGAGCCCACTCCGGAGCCGCAGCCGCGGCAGCCGGACGCGACCCGCGAGCCGCCCGCCGGTTGGGTGCCCCAGTGGCGCCTGAACGAGATGGCGGCGCAGCGGCGTGAGGAGCAGCGGGAGCTGGCCGAGCTGCGGCGCGAGAAGCAGGAGCGAGACGAGGCCGAGCGCCGCCGGGCGGCCGAGGCCGAGTTGCAGAGCCAGAACCTCTGGGAGGCGCAGGATCCGAACGCCTTTATCGACCAGCGGTTCGACCATCGCGCCGAGCAGAAGCTGTCTCCCCTGGAGCAGCGTCTCGCACAGCTTGAGCAGCAGCAGCACGAGGCCCGTATGGAGGCCGCCCGATACCGGGCGGAATCCGTCGCCGGCGGCCCCGAGAAGCTGCACGGGGCGTGGAAGGAGGTGATGGAGGCGGCCCAGCAGGGCCATCCCATCGCCATGGCCCTCGCCACCGCGCTCAACCAGCGGGACTCGCCGCAGAGCCGGGACCCCTATCTCGCGGTCCTGCACGTCCATCGCACCATCGCGGCCGAACGCGAGTTCGGCTCCGATCCCGCGGCCTACCGCCAGCGGGTCCAAGACGAAGCCCTGAAAGACCCCGCGTTCCTCGCGCGGGCGATCGAAGCGAGCCGCCATCAGGCGACGCCCGTCCAGACCGGCGTCCCGGGCCGCACGCCCCAGCCCAGCCGTCTGCCCCCGTCTCTCAACCGCGAGACCGCGACCCGTGACGGGTCCGGCGGCGACGAGAGCGTGGCGGACTTCTTCATGACCGAAGTCGCGCGGCGCGGTCGACCCGGCTAGCGCGCACCTCCCTGAAAGGACACGGCCATGGCCGTCACCCAGGCTGTCGCGAACAACCGCGGCATTCAGTTCGAGAAGGACGTCACGCGCGAGATGGTGCGTGGCAACATGCTCAAGCCCTACATGGGCGCGGGCGCCAACTCCGTCATCCGCGTCTGGCCGCTGCGCGGGCGCACCGGCGGCGACCAAGTCAACATCCCGCTCATCACCGCTCTGAAGGCGGCGGGCGTCGGCAACGGCCTGCTCTCCGGTCAGGAAGAGGCGGTGCAGAACAGCGGCTCGCGGTTCTGGATCGACTGGGCCCGCAACGCCGTCAAGGAGTCGGTGGCCGAGCTCAAGAAGATGTCGTTCGACATCTACGACTACGCCGGGCCGCTGCTCGGCGAGTGGGCCGCGACCCTCCAGCGCGACGAGATGGTCAAGGCGCTCGCCTCCATCCCGATCGAGGCGGCGCCGATCGGCTACTCCGGCAAGGAAGGCCGGCGCGTCAACGGCCGCATGTTCTCGGAGGCCTCGGCCGCAGAGCTCAACACCTGGATGACCTCGAATGCCGACCGCATCCTCTGGGGCGCGGCCAACACCGGCACGAACGGCAACCGGGTTGCAGGCTCGTTCGCGGGCTCGCTCGCCAACATCGACGCGGTGAACGACCGCTGGTCGACGTCGATGATCGACAAGATGAAGGCCATGGCCAAGAAGCCCATGCCGGGCTCGCCGAAGATTTCGTCCCTCGTGATGGAGGACGGATACGAGGGCTACGTCCTGTTCCTGGGCACCAACGGGTTCATGGACATCAAGAACGACCCGAAGATCACGGCTATGAACAAGGACGCCCGCCCGCGCGAGGGCCGGTGGAAGGACAACCCGCTCTTCAACGACGGTGATCTGCTCTACGACAAGATCATCATCCGCGAGGTGCCGGAGATCGACACGCTGACCGGCTTCGCGGGCGCCGGCGCCTCGGGCATCGGTGTGAGCCCGGGCTACCTCTGCGGGAAGATGGCGCTGTGCATGGTCATGGCGCAGGAGCCCAAGGAGACGCACCTCGAGGACACCGACTACCAGCACTACGACGGCCGCGGCATCACTATGGCCTACGGCGTCGGCAAGACCTGGTTCAAGCTCCCCGATCAGGTGACCCTGAAGGACTGGGGCGTGGTGACCGGCTTCGGCGCGAGCGTCGACCCGGCGTGATCCTGATGGCGGGGCCGCTGCGCCCCGCCGCCTTCGCTCTCCCTCTCTCTTCAGATCGAAAGGATCGCCGCCATGGCGACGTACACCCACGCGAACGCGCAGGCGCCTGTCCAGCGCACCTCTCTGTCCGCCGGCCAGCCGGTCACCGGCCACGCCCGCTTCACGCTCGGTCCGACCCTCCAGGCCGGCGACGTGATCCGGCTGTTCCGCGTGCCGCAGGGCGCCCGGATCCGGAACTGCCTGCTATTCGCGCAGAAGCTCGACAGCAATGCGTCGCCCGCGATCACGCTGAGCGTCGGCGACTCCACCAGCCCGACCCGGTTCTTCAACGCCTCGAACGTCGGTCAGGCCGGTGGTCAGGCCGAGCTCGCCGTCGGCGCCGCTCCGAAGGGCCAGGAGTACCTGACCGACGACACGATCTTCGCGACGATCGGCGCGGCGGCAGCGACGCAGGTTGCCGGCGCCACGTTCGACGTCTTCCTCGACTACAATACCTGAGGAGGCGTCCATGCCGACGGTGAAGTTCATCGGCGAGGCGCACGGCCCGGTCGAATGGCGCGGCGTCACCTTCGAGCCCGGCCGGGCCGTCTCGGTCGAAGACGAGGGGCTGATCAAGGCCGCTCAGGGCAACCGCTTCTTCGAGGTCACCGGCGCCCCCGCGCCGGACGACCGCGGGGACGGCGAGGACGACGACGAGGACCTCGACGGCTTCCGCATCGAGGCCACCGGCAGCGGCTGGTTCCGCGTTCTGGACCCCGAGGGCCGTGAGGTCGCGAAGGGCCTGCGCAAGAAGGCCGCCGAGGATCGCGTCGCCGAGCTGTCGGAGGAGCGCGCCCGGAACGCCGAGCAGGCGCCGGGTCGCTTCGGCGTCTACTCGGTCGAGCCCCGCGGCGAGGACGGCTTCGCTGTCCTCAAGGGCGAGGAGGTCGTTGCCGACCGGCTGACCAAGGACGAGGCCGAGCAGCACGCCCGCGACCTCGCCGAGGCCGAGACGCAGGGCTGATGGCCGGCTTCTCCTACACGCGCGCCGATCTCGCCGCCCGGGTTCTCGCCCGGCTGAGCGAGGTCGGCGTCGGCTCGGCGGTCGCGTCGGGGGCGGCCTTCACGGCCTCCCCGCACACGCAAGCGCAGGTCATCGACCGCGCTCTCGCGCGTCTCGGCGAGACCGGCTTCGACCGCGCGACCGGCGTAGTCGCGCCGACCATCGACCTGACCCTCAACGACTTGACCGTCCGCGCGATGATCCGGCTCGGGGAGGTCGGCTTCGGCCAGACGCCCGAGGCCGAGGCCTTGGTCCGCATGACGGAGCTCGCGCCGCAGGTCCTGGCCGAACTGGTCGCGACCCGCGTCTACCTGCCGATCCAGGAGCCGATCCCCGCGGAGGCGTTCGACGCGCTCGCGAGTGTCTTGGCCTCACGCGCCTCTTCGGATTTCGGTCTCGGGGCGGATGAGGTGGCGCTGCTCGCCCAGCGCGCTCAGGCCGCGCAGGACGTGCTGAAGCGCCTGATCTTCGACTACAAGGGGCGCGTCACCGCGATCCTGCCGGGCCTGCTGGCCGAGCTGACGAACGCGCGCACCTACCTCTTCCCGGCCGACGACACGATCCCAGCCGAAGCCGCGGACGCGCTTTCCGACATCCTGGCCGCGCGCGCCGCGCAGGATTTCGGTATCGACGCAGCACGCATCCAGGTTCTGGCAGCCGAAGCCGAAGCCGGCCGTCGGCGCCTTCTCGCCCTCGGGTTGCCCCTGCGCGTAACGAACGCCATCCCGGCGATCCTGGCCGAGCTCTACACGGACAAGGTCTACGCCTTCCCGGTCGACGATCAGATCCGGGCTGACGCGTTCGACGGGCTCGCGGCGATCTGCTCGGCCCGGCTGGCGTCCGATATCGCTCCCGACCGCGCGCCGATCCTGATCCAGGAAGCGCAGATGGCCGAGATGCGGCTGCGGCGGATGCGGTCGCAGCCCGAGCCGAGCCGGCCGATGGTCGTGGACTACTTCTGATGGCGGCCGTGCCGCTCCCGTTCCCGGCCTCGTCCTACCCCGGCTCCGTGCCGGGCGAAGGCGACGGGCGGCTCAAGAACGCCTACGCGGCCAGGGATGGCAGCTACGCCCGGTACTTCCGGACGCCCGGCCTCACCGGGATCCCCGGCATGGGTGGCGGCACGGTGCCCCGCGGCGGCCTGCTGGTCGGACCGGTGCTGTACCAGGCCCGCAGCAACCAGCTCTGGTACTACACCTCGGCGCTGGGCAGCGCGACGCTGGTCGGGGTGCTGGCCGGTTCGAAGCCGGTCGTCATGGCGCGCAACAACCGCGCGACGGAGGGCGGCAACGCCGGGCCCGACATCGCGATCGTCACCGAGTACGGGGTTCAGGTCCTCGTCCCGAACGGCACGATCAAGAGCTATCCTCCGTCGCGCACCGATCCGGACGATCCGGGCCCGAACCCCATCGGGGTCCCGCTCGATGTGTGCTTCCTGGATGGCTACTTCGTCTTCGCCTACACGGACGGGACGCTGCGGGCGACCGGGACGGCCGCGACGCCGACCAACACCCTCGACCTGACCGATCTGAGCTACACGGTCTGCGAGGCCAATCCGGACGGTCTGCTGCGGGTCTGCACGCACGGCGGCAAGGTCTGGGCCTTCGGCGCCTCGTCGATCGAGATCTACGCCGACGTTGGGACGCAGCCGTTCCCGCTCGCCCGGGACTACGTGATCCCGACCGGCCTGCGCGGCCAGTGGGCTCTGTCGGGCTTCGAGGACGGCTGGGACAAGCAGCTCATCTTCGTGGCGGCCGATGGCACCGTTCGGCGGATGGACGGCTACCAGCCGACGCCGATCTCGACCCGCGCCGTCGAACGCGCCATCGCCGGAGCGGATCCGGCTGCCCTGCGCGCCTCGGTTTACACCTTCGGCGGCAACGCGATCTGGTCGCTCACCGATCAGGCGACGTTCACCTGGGAGTACAACGCGACCACGGGCGAGTGGCACGAGCGCGCGAGCCAGGGGCAGGCGTTCTGGCGCGGCCTCACCTCGATCCGGGCCTACAACCAGTGGATCATCGGCGACAGCAAGACCGGCGGTGCGGCGAAGCTCGACGAGCGCGCCTTCGTCGACGTCGACACGCCGATCACTGCCCGCATCGAGAGCGGCCCGCTGCGCACCTTCCCCGACCGGGCCCGGGTCGCGGACCTGCAGCTCGACATCACCACCGGCCAAGCGATGGCGTCAGCCCAGAACGAGGGCAAGACGGACCCCGACTGCCTGATCACGTGGAGCCACGATGGCGGTATGTCCTGGAGCAACCCGCTGATCCGGGCGATCAACCAGCCTGGGCGCTCCATCGGGCAGCAGGGCCTGTCCGGCTACCGCGTTTCGGTCGGCGACCTGGGGCGCACCACGCGTGAGGGCCTGCGCGTCGCGGTCGAGGTCTCGGATCCCGTCGCCTTTTCGCTCCGCGGCGCGACCGTTCGCGAGGCAGCCGTGAGGAAATCAGCCTGATGGCCGATTCCAGTGCATCCACGTCGACCACGCAGTTGACGACGACGCTCGACCCGCTGCCGCCTCTGCCGTCCGCCTCGGTGCCGCTCACCGATCAGGCCTGGCGGGACTACCAGACGAAACTGAGCCAGTGGCTTCAGAAGCTGGCGCCGGTCGTCACGAAGGACGCGGTCGCCACGCAGGCGCTCATCACCGGCGCCGCGGCGGCGGCCTCCGCTTGGGCGATTGCGAGCGGCCAGTCGTCGGCATCGTCGAGCAGCACCTCGACATCTTCGTCGGCTTCGTCGTCCTCGTCCTCATCCTCGAGCAGCGGGAGCTGACGCATGGGTCTGATGGACCTCTTCACCGGCGCCGCGTCTCAGCGCGCCGCGCGGAACAACCAGTACGCCATCGCGACCGGGCAGCAGCAGGGCGGCAACGCCCTGATGTCGACCGCCGACAGCGCGCTCGGCTATCTGCTCGGCACGCCGGGCTCTGCCGGCTCGCTCCAGGTCACGGATCGCGGCTACGATCAGGCCGGGAATGCGCTCACCGGCCAGTACGGGCAGACGCAGGGATACCTCGGGCAGCTCGGCGACCTGTACGCGCCGATGACCAGCGCCGGAAAGGGTGCGTTCGACCTCTACAACGACGCAATCGGCGCGAATGGGACGGCCGGGCAGGCGCGGGCAACGGCGGCATTCCAGACCGATCCCGGCTACCAGTTCAGCATGAACCAAGCCCTCGGGGCGGTGCAGCGCTCTGCGGCCTCGCGCGGCGGCCTCGCCGGCGGGAACGCGACCGCCGGGATCCTGAACACCGCGACCGGCCTGGCGGATCAGGCTTACGGGCAGTTCGTGAACCGCCTCGGACAGGGCGCGCAGGCCTATGGCCAGGGCCTCGCGGGTCAGGGCGGCGCCCTCCAGGGACAGGCGCAGGCGAGCTCGAACTACGGCAGCGGCTTGGCCAATCTCGCGACCGGCCGGGGGTCGTCGCTGTCAGGCATCCTCGGTTCGGCGGCCGGCGTCCAGACCGGCCTCGGCCAGGGGATCGCGGGTCTGACGAACAGCACCACGAACGCGCTGGTGCAGAACAACAACAACCTCGCCCAGTCCGAGAACGCGGCCGGCGCGAACATCCTGAGCGGCTTGCTCGGGGTCGGGTCCCTGCTCGCCGGCACCGGCGGATCCGCGGCCGGCGGCGTGGCGGGCGCGGCCCGCGGCGGCGGCAACCTGTTCTCGGGCATCGGCTCGGGCCTCCGCAGCCTCTTCTCCTGAGGGTATCGGCATGAGCGGCGGCTTCGGCCTTCCCGTCCTCAATCTGCAGGACGCCATCGGCAAGGTCGGCTCGGCCTACACCGATGCCTACGACAAGAGCGTCCAGCAGAGCGCCCTGGCGTCGCTCGGCACCCAGCTTCAGGCCGGGAACTATGCCGGCGCGGCGAAGACGGCGTTCGATGCCGGCGACGCGGCGACCGGGCTGAGCCTGATCAAGCTCGGGCAGAGCGCCGCGCAGGCCCAGCAGGCGTCCGCCGCCTTCGGTGGCCTCGCTGGGCTGTACGGCAGCGGTGGCGGCGCGATGGGCCTCGGCGGCCCCACGGGTGCGCCCGCGTCCGGGATCTCGCGCAGCGGCGCCGCGCCGTCATTCCTCGACCTGGGCGGGCCGTCCGGCGGCTATCTGGCCGGCCTGATCCAGCGCGAGAGCGGCGGCAACCCGAACGCTCGTGCCTCGACCTCGACCGCGACCGGCCTGGGACAGTTCACCGACCGCACTTGGACGGCCGTGATGCGGGCGCATCCGGAGCTCGGCCTGACCCCGGGCGGTCGGACCGACCCGGAACAGTCCGTGCGGGCGCTCAAGGCGTTCACCGCCGACAATTCGGCCGGCCTCCAGAAGGCCGGGCTGCCGGTCAACGATTCCTCGCTCTACGCGTCGCACTTCCTCGGCGCGAGCGGCGGCCCGCGGTTCGTCGCCGGCGCGATGCAGAACCCCGACGCGCCGGCCGCGAGTTACGTCGATCCCAAGGCGGTCGCGGCGAACCGGAGCGTCTTCTTCAACCGCGATGGCACGCCGAAATCGGCCGGGCAGGTCATGGGTGATTTCGGGCGCTCGTTCGGCGGCAGCCGCGCCGCGCCGCCGGCGCAGGCGGCTACGGCGCCCGTGCGCGTCGCCTCGGCCGACCCCGATACCCTGACGTTGCCCAGCGGCGCGTCTGGCCTGAACCCGGCCGTAGCGGCGTCCCGGCCAGCTTCCGTGCCGTTCGTGGCGATCCCGGGCGGTGGTCCGGCGGCATCCGGGCCGGCCGCTGCCGACGCCGCGATCCCGACTCTGGCTCAGCCGGCGCTGACCCGGCCACCGATGCAGATGCCTGGGGCCGCACGCGCTCAGCAACCGGAAGATGGCGAGGACCCGAACAGCACGGCTGTGACACCGCCCACGGTGACGCCTCCTACCGTTCAGGCGCCCAACCGGCAGCAGATCTCCGCGCAGGCGCCGCAGCACCTTGAGCAGGCGGGACTCCCGCCGGCCGCCGCCGTTGCCGTCGGCAACACCGCGCCCGGGTCGCAGAACCGTGTCGGCGTCCTGATGCGGATCGCGGGCATGCCCGGCCTGAATGAGGGGCAGTCGAAGGTCGTCGGCGCGCTGCTGGCCAACGAGCTCGATCAGACCAAGCTGCCCGAGAGCGTGAAGCAGTACCTCTTCGCCAAGTCTCCTGCCGGCGGCGGGTTCGACGGCAGCTTCGCGGACTTCCAGAACAAGAAGGGCGACGAGGGCGCGAAGATCCAGGCCCAGCTCCAGGCCCGCGAAGCGTGGGCCGTCGCGCACGGGATGGATCCGAAGGACCCCGGCACCCAGGCGTGGATCATGGCCGGGAAGACGACCACCGGGCATGTCCTGAAGCCCGGCGACATCCTCGCCGGCCCCAACGGCAAGACGCTCGCGCAGAATGCGGCCACCGCGTCCAGCATGTCGGACGACACGGCGAACTTCCTGGCCGACCGGGTTCTCGCTGGCGACACGCGGGCGCTGATCGGTCTCGGACGCGGCGCGCAGGGTGCGGAGAACCTGTCCAAGATCCAGGGCCTCGTGGCGCAGAAGGCGCGAGAGCAGGGCATCGATCCGACCGACATTCAGCAGCGCGCTGCCGAGGCGGCAGGGCTCAGCGCTCAAGCGCGGACCCTCGGCACGCAGGCCGGGCGGATGACGGCGGCCGCCACCGAGGCAGAGGGTGCCATCGCACTGGCGCGCCAAGCCTCGGCGGCGGTGCCTCGGACTTCGTTCGTGCCGCTGAATCGGCTCTCTCAGGCCGTGCAGTCGAACACGGGCGACCCGTCCCTGCGTGCCTTCAACGCCGCGAACAACACCCTGATCAACACCTTCGCGCGCGCGGTCAGCCCGACCGGTGTCGGCACCGTGGCCGACAAGGAGCACGCTCGCGAGTTGCTGAGCACCGCCGATAGCCCGCAGGCTTACGAGGCCGTGCTGCAGCAGATGCAGGCCGAGATCGACATGGCGCACAAAGCGCCCCAGCGTGCCCGCACGATCCTGGAGCAGGAGCGGCAATCCGCGAAGGGCGGCGGGGCGCCGGCTCCAGCCGCCGTGCCGAACCCCATGCAGCCGAGCGGCGCCGGGCAGTCGGCGGCTCCCGCCCAACCGGCCCCGCAGTACCGTGATGGCCAGACGGCAACCGGGCCCGGTGGCCAGAAGGTCATCTTCAGCCGGGGGCAGTGGGTGCCTCTCCAGGCTGCACCGACCACCACCACGTCGCCCCAGGTAGGAGGCACTCTTTGAGCGAGCTTCCCGCCGGCTTCGTCCTCGACGCCGAACCGCATCAGTCGGCGCCTGCGCAGCCCAACGTCGCGCCCGCGACAGGGCTGCCTGCCGGCTTCGTGCTGGACGATGCAGGCGCGTCGGCCGCTGTGCCGGCGCCAACGCCTGCGCCCCCGGCCGCCGCAGGGGGATGGGCCGGCCTTCGCTGGCCGACCATGCCGTCTCTGCGATCCGTCCTCAACGGCATCGAGAGCGGTGGCCAGGAGATCAGGAAAACCCTCACGACGCCGAACCCGGATGGTCCGAGCCTGATCGGCATGGTCAAGGATGCCGGCCGGGCCGGCCAGGGCGCGCTCACGCTCACTCGCGAGGCGTTGGACGGGACGCTGGATCCGACCAGCGACGATGCGATCAAGCGGGCGGCCGACTTCGCCATGCTTGCCAGTCCCGTCGGAGCTGGGACGGCCGCGGCACGTGGCGGCGTCGTGGCGGCGCGCGAATTGGCGCCCGCCGCAGCGGATGCAGAGCGCATGGGGGTTCGCTTCAGCGCCGGGCAGCGGACCGCCGATCCTGCTCTGCTCGCCCGCGAGGATGCGATGGCGGGCGGGGCGCTCGGCGACGAGGCGCAGCGCGTTGCGCAGGAGTTCCGCGCGGGGCAGCGCCAGGACCTCGCGAACGCTGCGCGCGGCATCGAGGACACGGCCGGGCGCGGCCAGGCCGATCTGGCTCGAAACCAGGATGCAGGCCAAGCGGCCCAGTCCGCCGTGCAGGATGCCGCCGCCGCGGCGCGCCAGGATTATCGCGGCCGCTACGACACGGCGTTCGCGCACGATGGCATCATGGATGCGGCGGTCTTCAGCGGTCGTGCTGCGGCAGACGCGCATCCGAACCCTGCCGGAGCCATCGCCGGGCCGGCCGCAGCACCTGACGCCTACGCGGCGCCGATGTCCCGCCGGATCACGGATGCGCTTGTCGGCGCCCAGGACCCGGTCATCATCGACCAGACGTTGACGCCAGCAGCGCACCGCGCACTCGGCACGCTCGACAACATCGACAACCTGCGGCTCGGCAGCATCGGTCAGCCGGGCGCGGCCGACGACGTTGCCGGCATCAACTTGAGAGGCGTCGATCAGGCGCGTCGGCAGCTTGCTGCCCATGCTCGAGCGGCGGCCAACAATCCGGCGGATCAGCGCGCTGTCCGGGCGATCATCGATCAGTTCGACAATCAGATCCAGACGGCGATGGAGAACGGCATGTTCTCCGGGTCCGACGAGGCTCTCGGCGCTCTCCGGGACGCGCGGGCCGCCTATGCCTCGTATCGGCGCACCTTCACGCGCCAGGGCGCCGGCGACGACGTCGGCCGGGCGATGGACACGATCATCAACCGCGATGCGACGCCCGAGCAGGTTGCGAACCTGCTCTACGGCGGCACCAAGGTCGGCCAGAATGCCAACTCGGTGCGGCTGGCCGACCGGCTGCGTGGCGTCCTCGGCGAGGAGAGCCCGGAATGGGGGGCGATCCGCCAGGGCGCGTGGCAGCGCGTGCTTGGCCCGATGGAGCAGAGCCCGCAGCGAGCCGCGACGCGCATCCTCGATTTCGTCAACGGCGACGGCCGATCTCTTGCCACGCGGCTCTTCAACGAGGACGAGCGCCGGCACATGACGACGCTGGCCAACGTCATCCGCGCCACGAGCGCGCCGGCCGGCACCGCGAACGCATCTCAGTCGGGCAATCGCCTCGCTGGGCTCATGCGGAAGTCGCTCACGGCTCTCGGCGCCTCGATCGGCGGAACGGCTCTGCCGCACGTCAATCCGGCTGTTGGGGCCGCCGTCGGGGCCATTGCGGGGCGCGGAGCGGAGACGCTCGGCGGTGCCAGGAACGCTGCCGAAGCGCGTCAGCTCTTCGCCGGTCAGGTGCCTGTCACCATCGGCGAGCGGCTGCGGCAGGCTGGCCGCCCTGTTGTCATCCAGGGGCAGCGGCGGTTCGCGCCGATCACGCGGCAGTACCTACAGGACCAGCAGGCCGCGTCGGGTCAGTAGCCTCGGGCAGCGCTCGGGCTGATCCCGGACAGGACGAGAAGCGCGCCGAGCGCCGACATGACCAACGCGCTGCCCCAGAAGAGCGGGGCATGCGAGCCGCCATCGCGCAGCTCAAGACAGAACTGAATTCCGGCGAGCGCGAGGGGTGCGCCGATCAGGACGCACAGAAGGCGTCTCCACCAGGGCATCGCCTTCAAACCACAGCTCCTTGCGAGGGGCGTTGAGCCTACCCCGTCACCTCGAGGTCGTAAATGGACGCTCTGGCCCTGCGCCAGGGTGAGCGCTGATGTACTCGCCGCTCTCCCTCGAACAGATTCTGGACTCGGACGGCAAGCCGATCCGGAAGGCGGAGCTCTTCGTCTACCAGGCCGGTACGACGACGCCGAAGGACGTGTTCCGGACAGCGGCTCTCGACCCGACCAAGATGCTGCCGTGGCCGATCCCCGTGGACGCGAACGGGCGGCTTCCGGCGATCTTCGTCGGGCAGGGCGATTACGACGTGCTCTGCACCGATGGCTTCAGCGTGTCACCGCCCGGCGCCGTGCTGTTCTCGGCGCAAGGATTGCCCGGCGACCCGCCGCCGGCCGTGGCGCCGGTCTTTGATCCAGCCCGGCAATACCAGACGGGGGACTACATCTTCACGGCCGGTTCGGGCGGCCGGAACGGTAGTGTCCCCTGCAACGGTGGTACGATCGGCAACGCGAACTCGGGCGCCTCGACGCGGGCGAACGCCGATTGTGCGGCTCTCTTCGCGTACCTCTGGGGTTCCCGCGCGGACCTGCCGCTGATCCCGGGGCGCGGGCTCTCGGCCGTGTCCGACTTCAATTCTGGTGTGCAACTCACGCTCCCCGACCTGTCCTCCCGGCTGCTGGCCTTCGCGGCGGACGGGTCCGGCGCCGGCAATCTGTTCGCGGAAGGGAAAATCGACTTCGACCCGGGAACCCTGATCGGTCTCCGCGGCGGCGAGGCGACCCACACGCTGAGCGCGGACGAGATGCCAGAGCACGCGCACCTCGCCCACTTCACGGGCGACGCTGTCGGCGACCACAATCACATCGCGGACGTTGGGGTCGAGAGCGACACGCACGAGCACAGCATCGGCACGAAGCGGTACGTCATTCTGTCCGCCGGGGGCACGAACCAGACCGTCGTGTCGTTCTACGCCATCCCAGATGGCGACACCGGGCCGGTGTTGTCCGCAACCGGCGGTGAAAGCCGGCAGCACGTCCATGCGGTCACCACGCGGCTGGCCGGCGGCTTCACGCCCGGCGGCGAGGTCAAGGTCGACAACACCGGCTTGACGCAGAAACACAACACTCTGCCGCCCTTCATCGTGGCCGGCGCCGTCCACCTGAAGCTGTAGGGAGCCCGCATGTCGCTGCGCCCCATGAGGACCGTCCATCGCCGCGGCGACTGGCGGGTCCGGCTCCCGTTCTGGGACCGGGAGACCTTCCAACCCTTCACGGTCGCGGAGGCTGAGCAGGCCGGAGATGCCGTGGTCAGTTTTGCAGTGTTCCGTCGCGACGACGGCTGCGATCACCGCGGCTGGCTGCACGATTACGGCTGGGGTCGGCATGGGGGCCACCGCCGCGATCGACCCGTGCTCAACGTCTTCACCGACGATGGCTCTGGCTACCTCCGGGTCGCTGACGATCGCTCGTCCGGCCTGATCTCGATCCCTCAGGCCATCGTGGCGGCGCTGCCCGGCGGTCAGTACCTCGCCTCGCTGGCCATCGCATACGGCGATGGCTCGGTGATCGACCTCGGCGCCGACTTGGTCACGGTCGAGGGACCGACGACGCCGACGATCTGGCACAAGCCCCAGGTTGCAGGCGGCCTCCAGGACGCCGGCAACCGTGCGGGCGTGGCCGACTTCTTCCCGTTCTCGATCCCGATTTTGCCTGGCGCCGCGGGCGCGTGGGCGGTGTCGTCGATCGTCCGCAACCGCCTCGACCCGACGCCCGACTTCCCGGCCGTCGTGATCCCGCCGGCCTACCTGCCGATCGGGCCGCTCCCGGCGGGCGGCTACCAGCCGGCCGGCTCCGACGCGGCCGTCGACAGCATCATCGATTTCACCGCCTCGGGCACGTAGCCCAGGCCGCGCCGCGCCTCATCGTTCACCCCCGGAGACCCACCATGACGCCGCTTGTCCGGCGCGCCTTGGCGCGCGCCTTCTTCCTGCTCGCCCCGCTCATCGTCCTGTCGGCGCCTGCATCGGCGCAGTTCGGCTTCCAGCCGCCGACCGGACCGGCCACGGCGCCATGCAACCCCTTCACCGGCTTCCCGCTGACGCTGAACCTCGGGCAGCGCGCCGATGGCCTCGACGGCATCTCGAGCCGCTGCGGCTTCCAGCGGATGCAGGACGGCATCAACTCGATTGCCGGCGCGCGCGCCCAGCCCGGCGGCATCGCCACGCTCGACAGCAACGGCCTCGTGCCGCTTTCGCAGATCCCGGCGAGCGGTGCGCTCCCGAGCTCGGTCCCTAGCATCGTCCTGACTGGGCCGGGCATCACCTGTGCGTCCGGTGCTCCGTGCGACGTCTCCAGCGTCAACATGAAGCTGCCCGACACGGGCGCGATCCTGCGCAGCCTCCAGGACAAGCTGAAGGATCAGGTCGACGTCGAGGACTTCGGGGCGAAGTGCGACGGGAGCAGCGACGACACCGCGCCATTCCGTGCGGGCGTCGCTGCGCTGAAGGCGCGCGGGCGCGGCGGCTTCCTCAACCTGCCTCCGCGGGCCTGCATCATCTCGGGGACGATCGACGGTGCGTCCGGCGTCTACATCCGGGGCAAGGGCCGGGATTCGACCGCCATCCTGACCAACTCGCCGACCGGCGACGTCTTCCGCTTCGGAACCGCGGGGGCCAGCTACAACAACTTCGGCATGTTCGACCTGGCCATCGGCTCGACGGTCACCCGTACCAGCGGCGCGCTGATCGCAATGTCGGGCGGCCGCGGCACGTTCAGGTCCGTGATCCTGCGCGGCGGCTTCGACGGGATGACGATCGACAACTACGGCAACCAAGCCGTGGTCGACGTCAACGACCTCCTGGCCGAGGGCATGACCAACGAGTGCATCTCGCTGGGCAAGTTCTCGACCTCGCCGGCGCTGTTCGCAAACGGCCTTCACCTGTCCGGCTCGACGCTGGCGCAGTGCGGCACCTCGATGGCGTTCTACTCGGCGTCGGGCATCTACGTTCAGGACGTGGAGAGCTATCAGGCGCGCGGCACCGCCTACCTCTTCCAGCCGTCCACCAACCACATCGGAATTCAGGGCGTCTGGATCAATCAGACGCTGGCGGACAGCTCCGCCGGTGATGGATGGTATTTCGCTGGCACGGGTAAGATCGGCGAGGTCAAGATCACCTCGTCGCAGGCCAGCTCCAGCGGCGGCCACGGGCTGGAAATCAACCCGGGCACGAACCTCGACAGCCTTCAGATCACCGATTTTCAGAGCACTTTCAACGTCCAGCACGGCATGCGGATCGGCGGCGGGACTAACGTCACGGTCCGCGGTGGCGAATTCTACCATAACGGCACTGGCTCGGGCGGCCTCGGTATCGCGGTCGAGAACAACGTCGGTGGGTTCACGATCCAGGGCATCCAGTCCGGCTATGGAGGGTGGGCAAAGATTAATAACGTTCCGACAAAACAGAGCTATGGCATTTATGTGGTCGGGCCGAACAACAACAATTACATCATCAGCGGCAATCGACTGATGGGAAATCTTCAGCAGGGGCTTAGCGACAACGGCACCGGCACCAACAAGATCGTCGAAAAGAACCTCACGTACTGACGATGGCACGCATCCTCTCGGCCATCGCCGCTTTCGCCCTGCTGGCCGTCGCGCCGGCAGAGGCCCGGCAGCGCGGGCGCGGAGTCTTCTGCGCGCCCGTCTACATCGAGGGCGCGGGGCAGTTCTGGATCTGCCCCCGCCGCGCGCGCTGACACTTCAAAGCCCATGACATCGTGAGGACGACATGACCGACACCGCAGGCGCGGTGGCGTTGAAACGCCTGCGCGACACCGGCTTCAAGGGCGCGGGAAAGCGCTTGGATGACGAGGATCTGCCGCGCCTCGGGCACGGAATCGGGGTCGGCGAGGACGAGATCCACGCCTTCCTCGACGTCGAGACGTCGGGCAGCGGCTTCGACAGCAAGGGCCGCCCGAAGGCGCTCTATGAGCCGCACAAGGCCTTCGCCCTGTCGCAGGGCGCCGCCCGCGCCGAGCTCGTGAAGCTGGGCATCGCCTATCCGAAGTGGGGCACGAAGCCGTACCCGGCCGACAGCTACCCGCGCATCGTCCAGGCCCTGGCGATCGATCCCCGCGTCGCCCTCGAGGCGACGTCCTGGGGGCTTGGCCAGATCCTGGGCTCGAACCACGTCGACGCCGGCTTCCAGAGCGCGGCCGAGATGGTGGCGGCGTTCCTCGACAGCGAGGAGGCGCAACTCGCTGCGGCGGTCGCGTTCATCCGGGCCAATCACCTCGACGACGAGCTGCGGGCCCACAACTGGGCCGCCTTCGCCCGCGGCTACAACGGACCGGCCTACGCCTCGCACGGCTACCACACGAAGCTGGCCGCCCGTTACGCGTTCTGGCGCAAGATCCCGGACACGCCCTGGTCGCCGCCCGCACCCGCAGCGGCGGCCGTGCTCGCGTCGCCCATCACGGATGCGAAGCAAGCCACGTTGGCTCTCACGAAGGTCCCCGCCGTGAGAGCCAAGCTCGCGGCCGCCCCACAGGCGAAGAAGGCGAAGCCCAAGCCGCGGCGCGCCGCGCGCCGCCGCGCCTGACCAGTTCCGGGCCTCGCCCGGTTGTTCGACCCGAGCCGGCCGGGCCCGCCGCGCACCCCTGATAATTGAGACCCCAACATGACCCGCATCGTCCCCACGACGCTGGCGCTCGCCTGCGTCTGCTCTCCAGCCCTAGCCGGGACCGGCCAGCCCTTCGACCTGTCCCGCGCCGCCGGCCACGGCGTCATAGCGCTGCTGCTCGGCTCGGCCCTCATCGCCGCGATGATCTGCGCCGCCCGCCGCGTGCCCGGGCTGACGCTCCCGGCCATGGCGCTCGCCGTTGCCGTCGTCGGCCTCGGCGTCCATCCCGCCTTCGCCCAGGCCGCCGCCACCGTCGCGCAGCCGGCGACTGATACCGCCGTGGTCACCGTCCCGCTCGGGACCTGGATCGCCTCCTACGCCCAGGCTGCCGTCGAGATCGTCACGGCCTTCGTGATGGCGGCGATCACCTGGGGTCTGCGCCGGCTGCCCGCGTCGATCGGCGCCGTCGTGAAGGGCCTGATCACCCAGCAGCTCGTCGAGAAGGCGATCAGCTTCGGCGTGAACACCGTGGCGGGCGCTGCCAAGGACAAGACGCTGAGCTTCGACGTCGGCAACGCCGTGCTCGCCAACGCCCTGAACTACGTCGTCGAGCACACCCCCGGCTGGCTGCTCGCCTGGACCGGTGGCGTGAATGCCATCCGCGACCACATCATCGCGCTGCTGCCGGTGGAGGATGGCGCTTCGCTCGCGACCTCGACGCCGACCGCGGCCGGCCCGACCACGACCGCTCCGGCCGTGACCGCCTGACGTGTTTAGCTTCTCAGCCTTGCTGAGCGCGCTGCTCGGCCTCCTCGCGCGGACGTTCTCGGACGCCATCGTGAAGGAGGTCGACAGCCTGCGGCACGACCAGGATCAGCGCGACCTCGGCGCGGCGCAGCAGGCGAACGCCTCCACGCTGGTCGCCGAGGCGCAGGAGGCCCGGGCGCGCGCGACTGCCGACGCCGCGGCGGACGGACCGGACGACGACCGCAACATCCTTCCGGAGGCGACCTCGTGACCTGCATCGGCTTCGCCCTCGGTCTCGCGATCCTGCACTGCGACCTCGCCGCGCCGGCGGTCCCGGCCGCCCGGCTCTGCCAGGTGATGACCTCGCCCGTGCAGTACGCGCGCACGGACGACCCGCGGACCCGCCGTCGGCTGCGGTCTCTCAACGCCGCGTGGCGCTCGGCCTGCGCAGGACGGTGACCCGTGACAGGTATCGAACTCGCTGGGATCCTCAAGGACTATGGCCCCTGGGGTTTATGCGCGATCCTGATGCTGGTGATCGCGAAGCTCTATCGCGACAACCAGACCCTCAGCACCGGTTACATCGAGCGGATCATCGCTGGCCTGGATGCGGCCACGGGAGCGGCCGGAAGCGTCCAGACAGCGCTTAACGAGCTCCGCGCGCTGATCGACGCGAGCGGCAAGGCATCCGGGGAGAATAGCCACCAGATCGCGATCCTGGTGGAGAAGGTGCAGCACGGCTTCGGCAACAGCGTCAGCACGATGCAGGCGGTCGCCAATGAGCTGCAAAGGCTCCGCGACCGGGATGATCGCCGGCAGCGCGATCACGATGATCGGGGGCGCCCCTGATGTGGAGGCGCATCATGTCGTTCTTCGGGCTTCCCTACGCGGCGACCGAGCAGATCAAACGGCTCGACGCAGCCACGGCCGATAACATCGCGGCGCAGACCAGCCTGCAGCAGGCCGGCGAGGAGGCGGCGCGTTCCACCCGGCTCTCAAGGCGCGAGGCGGTACTGGAACGGCGGAAGTCGCAGCTTGCGGCGAGGGCGCTTCGAGAACAGCCGCTGCGTACCAGCGAGGTCAGGGCTGCAGTCGAGGAGGCCCTGACGAATATGGCCCAACGCGCAGACCACCGCGCTCAGAGCAGGCACTGAGAAGCGATGATCTACAACGATCCCCGGTCCGAACACATCCGCGGCACCATCTACCTCTCGGCGCTGATCCTGTTCGCAGGATACCAGTGCATCAACGCCTTTGTCCCGAACGCCGACCTCATCCTGGCGACGCGCACGTTGGCCGTCGGCTTCTACACGACGGTCCTCTATGTGTACGGGCCCGACGCATGGCGGGCTCTGACGGCGCCCAAGCCCAAGCGGTCGGATTTCCTGATCGTCGGCATCTGGGTCAGCTTCGCCTCGCACAATGCCCAGAGCCTCTATTCGATCCTCTACCGGCTGGCGCCGTCGCAGTGGCTGCTGAACAGCGAGGTCGTTTCGCCGATCGTGCTTCTGGCCGTTATCGGCGCCATCCTGCACATCAGTGCGCCCGGGGCGGTCGATGGCACCGTGCCGCGGCGGAATCGGATGGCGCTCGGGATCGGTATCGGCATCGCGACCATCATGGTGGCCGTGCTGCTCGTCACCCGCCCAGATATCGGCCCGCTGATGGAGCGCACGCGCCCCTGGATAGGAGACTGGTGGTCAACAGGTGCGCTCATCGGCAACCCGGCCAGCGGACACGGGTGATCCTGTCCAAACCGACCCGAATTATTCCGAGAGCATTCCAGCCCGCCCGGCTCACCGCCGCGGCGGGCTTCGTCGTTTCTGGCGGGCGGCTCACCGCTCGAGGATCAGCATCCAGTCCTCGCCGAAGTTCTCGGTCAGCAGGCGGTCCTTGTTGATGCTGACCTTGCCCATCAGCGGGTCGAGATAGGCCAGTTTGAAGCCGTCCCGCTTCATCTTGTCTACGAGATCGCCAGCGGCACGATCGCGGCCGGCGTTGAACTCGAGGAAGATCTTGATCGAGGGCGAGTCGCGCAGGACGCGCCCCATGCCGTCCCACATCTTCTGCTCAGCGCCCTCGACATCGATCTTCATGAAATCGATGGCCTGACCGGCAGGAATGGCATCGTCGAGCGTAATTGTGCGGAGCTCAACGAACTCATTTTCCTTGTTGTCATCTGCCAAAATCGAAGCGTTCTTCGTGTCCTCGACCGGGATAGCAAACCGGACACTCTCACCGGTGATGCTCCAGAGCGGATCGGTGATCAGCCTGTAGCGGCCATGCAGTCCGTTTAAGAAGAGAGTGTCGTTGAGGTTCTTTATCAACTTCGGTGTCGGCTCGAAGACATACATGAAGCCGTTGGGGCCTACCTTGTCGCCCATTAACACCGAATAATAGCCGATATTTGCCCCGGCATCGACGACACGCATTCCGGGCTGAACCTCGGTCGCGATCAGTTCGGTCGACGACAGTTCCCAGTAGCCATGCGCCATGATGTGTTTGGCGACATACCCATCCGAGCCGGAGAAAAGCATCCAGAGCCGGCCCAGTACTTTGACCATCACGACGTCTTCGAAGCTGTGAAACTCCTTCAACCCACGGACTGCATTCTCGAAGGCGCGGATCTTGTCCCACCGTTCCTTGGACGGCATGTCTCCATGAAGGTGATAGTTCGAGATCAGTCCGTAATCCAGATAAGCGCCTTTGTCGTGCCGCCGAACAATCTCTTTAACTTCGGCCAGTTCCTGCTCAATACGCCCAAGTTTGCCAAGCGCGTCGCTCAGTGCATCTCTGAGATCGCTGATGTCTTCTGACATGGTCGACTCGCCTTCTCTGGCCGGGGCCATTTGGCCCTTGATGGGCCGAATATCTTAAGATCCCTGCAACAAGCCGCAGAGATCGCGCAGTTGTTTTCGGCCAATCAGCTAATGAGTTGTGAGACTTTTTATATTCTGCAAAACGCAATGACCAAGTTCTGTAATGCCATAATATTCAACCCCCCTCGATAAATCGGTTGAGACGAGCTGGATGACGCCAGCCTCAAGCATTTCGCTGATGCGCTCAAACGGCCTCGATGGATCTTGAGGGACGCAATTGGAGCAGAAGATGGCGAGCCGGATCACCGCAGCTTGGGGCGCGTCCTGAGCAAGCAAGCTGTCCATAGCTGCCCGTATCGCAGACTCAGAGATCGATGCCGGCATACGCCTCGCCTTCTCCCGCCTCTGCCATTGAGATGGCCTCGGCCCTATCAGCATCCCTCATACACCAGCGGTAGGCAGTTGGCAGCAAGCCGCGGATTAGCCTGGCGCATCATGGCGGCGGGCTGTCAGTTAGCCGATCGGCAACCATTCGTCCGTACCCCGGCCGGCATGTCTGACCTCCCCGCTGCCGTCGCCTCCTGGCGCGACCAGATCGAGCGCCTGTCCGAGCACGCCTCGCCGTGTCGCTACCTGACTCCGACGCGGTGGGCGGCGATGCGGGCGAACGCGCTGGCCTTCATCGACGAGCACGGCGCCGAGGCCCACCGGCTCGGCTGGACTGCGGAGCAGCTGTTCGGCGTTCACCCGGAGCACGGCTTCCTGCGCGTCGAGTATGCCGGCGCGCTGATGGTCAACGACAGCCGGGCGGTCGGCGTCGAGCCCGATCGGATCGTGTTCGACCGCTTCTCCGGCTACCGGACGAAGCCCGGGCAGACCTGGGGGCCGCCGGTCTGGGAGTTCGCGGCCAAGGGGCGCGGCTGATCTCGGCTGTGATCTGCGAGGATCTCGGGGGCAACCCCGAGGTGAGCCGGCGCAGGATGTTGCGCTGGGCAAGCCAATAACGCGTCAGGCCTTTTCCGGACGCAAGATGTCGGCATGTCCACTCGCATACCGAGCCAGCCATGCACTTCGAGATCCGATCCACCGGCCGTCACCTCTGGACCTGGATGCTGCTCGACGCGACGCATCTGACCGTGATGGAATCGGACCGGACCTTCCCGTCCGAGGCGCAGGCGTCTGCGGCCGCGCTGGCCTTCTCGAAGCTGGTGACGCGCGCCGGCAAGTCGCTGACCGCGGGCTCGGCGGGCGGCCTGCTCTAGCCCAGGGGGCGGCGGGCCGCCGCGTCGCCGCTCCGCCTGATCCTCGACCGCGCGCTGCTTCTTCGTGGCGATCAGCAGTTCGAGCCAAGCGATGGCCTTCTCGTGGGCCTCCATGGCGCGGACTTCGCCAAGGCAATGCGCCAGTTCCCAGCGGTGCCAGGAGCGGACGTCGGCCAGCGCCTGCAGGTAGGCCTTCTGCTCGTCGGTCACAGGTCTGCCTCGCGCTGAAGCCGCGGCGCAGCACCCGGCTTGCTCGCATCGATCTCCAGGAGATGCGCTCGGCCGGCTGGCGTGATGAACCACGCGTCTACACGGCGACCTGGGCCAGGGGCCGAACGGGACTCGACGAGCCCTCGCTTCCGCAAGACCGCCATGGCGCTGGGATAGGCGCCGCGGCGTAGTCCCTGCGGGTAGAGCAAGCAGGCCCGGAGGGCTTCGAGCTGTCGGCCTCGGACTGGCGCGGGTGGTTCGGTGGGCATGGCCGAGACGTAGCCGGGGCGGATCGCGCGGGGAAGTGATCCTCTAAGCGTAGTCAGATCCCGGCTGCCCCGGCTCGTTGCTGCCGGTGCAGGCGAAGCGGTGATCCGTCGCGTGGGGGCATCGCTTGTTGCCGCAGGTCGCACACAGGATCATCCGTGAACGAAGGCGGCCATCGAACCATCCGTTGGGCTTGCAGGCGGCGCAAGAGCAGTTCGGCAGCCGCTCTCGCTCGCAGACTTCAGGCGTCGACCAATCCATCCTCCACCCCTTCTCTCAACCCGCTGCCAGACGGAGATCTTGGGCGGGTCAGTCTTGACCGTACTTCCGCTCAAAGGCTCGGCGAGAGAGCCTAAGGCAGGCCCAGCCGCCGATTGCCAAGACGGCACAGACGACAGCGACTTCAGCCGGCATCCGAACCATCCCCCGCAGAGAGGGCGGCGCGGCCGGCGGCCTTCGCCTTCTTCGGCTTCGTAACCTGGTAGCCGTGACGCTCTAGGCAGCGTTGCATCTGGTCGAGGCCGCGCCATGAGAGAGCAGTGTGCTTGCCCGGCTCGGCCTCATCCGCCGTCCAACCGGTGTTGCCGTGAACGATGGTGACCTGCTCGCCGTCGGCATGGTCCTGCGAGATGATCGCGATGGCGCGACCATGGCAGCATCGGCCCGACCGGGCATCGACCTCCACTGCGAACGGATCCCGGCTGCGGCCGTGCCAGCCTCGGACGGCCTGGCCGATGCCCTTGCCGATATTCGGGTCATCCTCAATCGCGCCGAGGGCGTCGTTCAGGATCACGGCGACCGTGTTGTAGCCCATCGTTCTCTCCTCCTCTACGCGTCCTTAATCGCGAGGCGTCCGGCTTCGGTGAGGGCTATCGGCATGGCGTCTCCCCAGCCTTGCGGATCTGCTTGCGAAGGGCCTCACGCTCGGCGTCGTAGACGAAGCGGCGGACCGCGAGCGCGCGATTGGCTTGGATGCGTTCGGCCTGTCGGCGCAGCTCGCGCAAGTCATCCGGCTCGGCCATGCGACGGAGGTGGTCGCGGCGAAGGGTTTCGATGTTCATCACTGCTCTCCTTGGGGTGGGGCTTCGGAAAGGGCGGAACGGGCGGCTTCTTCCATCCGCTCAGCGCGCGTCTCTGCCGGCCATGCCGCACGGTTGCGTAGGACGACCTCGCGCAGCGCCTTCTCCAGCCTCTCCACGCGGGCGAGGGCGACGGTCAGCCGTTCCTCCGGCACGAACCGCTCCCAATCGCAGTCGTCGCCCTTGTCGTGGTTGTTCCGGCAGACCAGCACCTCGCCGTCGCTGTGCTCCACGTTCCAGTGGTGGACGCGGCGCAGCGTGGCTAGCTCCTTCTCGGTAGCCTCTGCTCCCCCCAGCCGGGACAGGATCGCGGCGGTGAGGGCGTCGACACCGTTCCGGACATTCCGGTTGATCAGGGCGGCATCGTTGAACCGATTGGCGAACAGGCACGTCTCGGTCAGGAAGCGGATCGCCGTAGCGATCTCCTCTTAAAGCTCTGTTCGGGAAAGGGAGAGGGCGTCAGGCATCCGAAGCCTCCATCTTGATGGAAGCACGGGCCTCTCGCCTCTCGCGTCGGTAGACCCAGTCGCCAGCCCAGGGCAGCAGCGCGAAGCTCAGCCAATGCAACGGAACATGCAGGGCGTAGGCGACGAAGCCTCGGGCTGTCCGCAGGCGCTCAAGCGTGGGAGAGTCGTTCATCACGCCACCTTCCCCTGCGGGTAGATCATGGAAAGCTGCTGGCCGGGCTTATGGAACGCCAGCGCGCAGCGGGCCTCAAAATCGCGATAGTCGACAGACGAGGCCGCGAGTGTTGTCACGGCATCCCGCTGCTTCTCCAGCATGCGAAGTCCCTCGCCGTCGGTCAGCCACTGGTGCAGCTTCTCTGACTGCTTCCGCGCGCGGATCTCCTCCACGATCTCTTTCGGGAACACCGTCAGATAAACGTGCTGCTCGGTGATCTTGCCGATGATTGGGGGCAGCGGGCGATGCTTGCCCTCATATGTGAAGCCGAACAGTCGGCAGAGCGCCATGTAGTACTCAGGATGAAAGCGCCGCTTCCAATCCGCAGCGGTGTTGCTGATGAGGCGGGCGAAAAGATCCTGTAGGGCGTCTGGCTCGCGGTGGTACTGGTAGCCAGTGGCCTCGTCGATCAGCGCAACCTCGCCAGTCTCGCCGAGCGCATCCATCAGTGCCATGCACGGCTCAATCATGTGCTTGCGGTTCGCCCGCAGCTTGCCAGACAGTGCCGTCCGGATCACGCCGTTGGCGATCTGCGTCAGGATCCCGGCCTCAATCCAGATGCCCGTCTGGCCGCCCGGCAGCGTCACCTCAAAGCGGGACGCGGAATTGGTAAGGCGTTCCAAAGCGTTAGGCGCAATCTCAGCGCAAAAACGGTCAAAAGCGGGAACCGGAATGTTGCGACGGATCCCCAGCGCCTCGCGCAGCCCGCGGTAGATGTAGCCGCGCCGGCCGTCCGGCAGAACGGCGCACTCTACGCCGCCGACCGCGAAGCCATGGTACTCGACCTTCGGCCGCTCAGGCTTGCTCGGCGGCGTGGCCTTTGCGATATCGTTGCTCATCTGCGGCTCCTAGCCGTGGGTGACGGGATCGCCCTTGCGGGCGGCTTCGTGCGCGGCGGCGGGGGATGGGTCGCCAAACTGCACCCCCGTCGTCGCTTGAGCCCTCTGCATCCGCTCGCGAACAGCGCGGACCAGCTCGGCATTCTTCGACGTGCAATTGTGATCGGCCTGGGCCGTCAGGAATGCCTCCACGTCAGGGGGCATCCGAAAGGTCATGCGAATTTCTGACTGCATCGCTCCGGCACCAATTTGACGTCACGAATATCGGCTCGCACCATTTTGATGTCAAGACGCGCGCACTGATTTGGTGCATAGCGCACGCATGGCGAAGCAAGACGACTGGGTGCGGCTGACGGTTCGGATGCCGCCGGATCTCTACGAGCAGCTTCAGGACGCCGTCGCGCATGGCGCTCGGTCCATGAATGCCGAGATCGTGGACCGGCTCTACGGGTCGTTTGAAGGCCCGCGTCTGACCGATCACCTATCGCTGGACCGCGATCAGGCCGGGAAGCTCGCCGAGGGCTTCCGGCAAATGGCGGCCAGTTCCATCCCGCTCGGCGGCGGGGTCACCGTCTACTTCTCGGTGGATGATGCCGAGGCCACCGCTGCGAGGCGGAAGGCAGCAGAAGCCGATAGCGGGCTGGTCATTGAGCCTCAACGGAAGCGCACAAAGCCTAACCCCAAACCCGACTAACCCCTCCCTCCCCACACAAACCTCAATCCAAGAGATCCAGACGGGGAGGGGGATTAGGGCGCGGTCAGGTAGACGACCTTCTCGGGCGCCAGCACTTCGACGCCGGCTTCTGCCGCAGCCTCGATCATGTCGGCGGTGCCTTTTCCGCCCTTGAACGCGATCACGACGTCGGGCTGCCCCTCGCGCAGCATGCGACGGTTCCGACGCGGACCGGCATTGGCGTCGTAACGGCGGCCGCCCGGCAGCGTCTTGATCCGGGCGTCCGGCTGGCTGACGTCCTGCCAGTCAGCCGGGAAAGCCCGTACCTCAATGCCGTTATCGGCCGCCCATTCAGCGGCCATGCCATCGGCCCCAGACGCTGCGCCGTGGATCACGAGCTGGATGCCGTGCAGGCTGTCGAACTTCGCAAGGGCGGCGAACATGAACGCGCGCTCCTCCTCGGCTTGCTGAGCCGCGATCCGCCATTGGGGGGTGTGCCGAGGCGTACCCTTTGGGATCATGCCGTAGTAGCGACCGCCACAGACAAGGACGCGCATCAAAAGGCCCTCCGAGGTGCGGCGCCCATCGAAAAAAGCGCAAGAGTCTCAAATGCCGGTCTTGGCCTAGGTGCGGCACCTAAAGTCTTGCTGTGGCAGGCAAATCGGATAACTGCTCGGGGAGCCATCCACTTACCAACATCTTGATCTGACTCAGTTTTCGGCATCCCGGCCTGCGGCGGGCTCTGAGGCCGGGAACAGCGTTGCCGTTCCGGCATTCGGCAATACGCGCGGCGCGCTGTGCTCGACTGGCGCGAGGCAGAGAGGCCGGCGGCGGGGCCGATTGCGGCGGCTGCAGGACGGCGCCCGTCGAGGCGGCGTCGCGGATCGTTCCTCGCCCGTCGCCGCCGGATCCGACGCGCGATGGTATCGATGGAGTTCGGGATGCTTCGGGCCCGCTCGAACGTCTCTGTCGGGCAGCCTTGCCGCTCGGAGGCGGCGCGCTGAGCGACGACGACAGCCACGACGGTGATCCCGATGTCGGGCGACATGCTCGGACCCTTGGTCCTCGCGGCCGTCTTCACGCTGGGCTGCCTCAGCATCCACAGCGCGCGCAGGCATCCGGACGCCGTGACCATCGGCCTGCTTCTGCTGCTCGGCTTGCTGGCGACCCTGTACGTCGGCCAGCACGTCGGATTGGACGCGCGCCACCCCACTTGGCAGCACGAGGTCTTGCACCGTGAGCCAAGCCCGGCGTCGCGTCCGACGATGTGACGGGTGCGGCATCTCCTTGCCACCGCGTTCGGCCGCACCGACATCGGCGGCGCCGCCGCCCCGCAGCCCCACCCTCAGACGCGTGTGGCCGGGCGCCGGGCGCGACCTAGATCCCGGATCCACCCTGCGAGAGACCGGTCATGGCCTTCACCGATCCGAACGAACCCAGCGCGACGTCGATCAGCGACCAGGAGTTGGTCAACACCCTGATCGAGCGCAAGGAAGCCGGCGAGCCGGTCGACGCCGACATCCTGGCGCTCCTGACCGACATGGAACGGCTGGGGCTCACCGGCACGGATGCCTACGCGACCCTCGACGCGTATCGGCCGGGGCCCACGGTCGGGGCAACCGGCGGCGACGACGAGGCCGAGACGATGTCGTAGCGCCGGCGCTACGTCGTGCCGCGTGTCTGATCAGGCCGATCGCGCCGAGGCCACCTCCAGTCCCGCCGACGCCGCAGCGTAACGGGACTGTTCCATGGCCGATCCAGTCGCCTCAGGACGGCCGAGCCTTACCGGCAGCGATGGCGGCGCCCGTCCCGGCCGAGATAGGTCCCGCTCTGCGGGTCGTAGGACCGGAACCGGCGCGCGCAGGCGCGGTCATCGTCGACGGCGCGGTCGGTCTCGGTGTCGGCGTAGCCGTAAGTGACGGGCGCGTAGCCGCCGTAGTACCCGGCGTCGTAGCCGTATCCCGGATAGCCGTAGCCGTATCCCGGATAGCCGTAGCCGTATCCCGGATAGCCGTAGCCGCCGTACAGACCGCCCACAGCGAGCCCCAGGCCCAAACCGCCGAGGCCATACCCGCGCCGGCCGTAGCCGTAGCCGTAGGGCCTCCCGTAGAAGCCGCGGTTGTAGCCGTCATGGCGATGATGACCGTAGCCGCGATGGGCCCCGAGCCCGTGCCCGAAGCCCGGGTTGGACAGCCCGCCGCCGACAGAGGGCCGACCGAAATTGTGGTTGCCGAAACCGTGATTGGCGAAGCCGGCGGCAGCCGCTCCCGACCCAAGCGCGTGATTGCCGAAACCCCGGTTGGCGAAACCGCCGCCTGCGGGACCGGCTCCGAAGCCGCGATTGCCGAAGCCGTGATTGCTGAAACCACCGCCGCCCGCGACGGCCGCAGCTCCGAAGTTGTGGTTGCCGAATCCGTGATTGGCGAAGCTGCCCGCCTGCGCGCTGGCTCCGGTCGGCATGCCGAAAAGGGCGCCGGCAAGGATTGCCGATGCCACCGCTGTGACTGTTGTGGTCATGGTCGCTACTCAGGCTGTGTCATATCTATCCGAATGAACGTCGCGCAGGAGACGGCCAATCCCGCTTCCTTTTGTCCTGCGACAGTTCAGAGAGGCCGCCACTTCGACGACCGTCACCTCGTCGCGCGGCGTCGCTGTACCGCGAGCACGCTCAGGTCGGCCGACGGCAAGGCCCCGTGAACCGCATTCGGCTCCGGTGCGGTGTCCGCGGGTGAGCTGGAGGCGGCGCGCACGGTCCCACAATCCCGCGAGGCGGCGCTCCGTCACTCAGCGCCGGCGGGCGCGCAGCGCGTACAGAACCGCGAAGGCGATGATGATGCCGATCAGCAGTAGGGCCGGCATCCCGAGCAGCCCGTTGGATTGCGCCGCCTCGGTTCCCGGCGTCGGATTCACGGCCTGCGCCTGAGCGCGACCGGCGGCCAAACCGAGCAGCGATGTGGCCAGACCTCTCACACGCGACATCGCGCCTCTCCGGGATGGGGTGGCCGGCGCCGCAGGTCGAATGCTGCCCGCGCGAACGTCGGACGCGGCGCGCCGGTATGGGCGCGCGGGGGGTTCCGCGCGGTGCGGCCTCGGGAGACGCGGATCTCGCGCCGCGCCTCCCCGATCGTGGACTGGGCGCCTACGAGTGCTGCTGACGCTTCAGGCTGCTCTGCGCCCCGGACTCGTCCGTCTTCGGGTTCGCCAGGCCGCTCGTGTTGCCGTCGGCGTCGGCGTCCAGCTCGGCGACCACCTGCCGATTGCCGGCGTGATCCTGGTACTGCTCGGTCTGGACGTTCTTGCTGTCCAGGCCTCGCTCGTCGCTGTGCCGGGACTTGTCGCGGTTGCTGAGCACCATGTTCTCCGGCAGCACGCCTTCGGGCAGCTCCGACATGGCCCCGGTTCCGCTTCCCTTGCCCTGGGCGCCTGGGCCGACCTTGTGCCGACTGGCATTCGCCATGATCATCCTCCGGTGCAGATCAACACTCTCGTCGGGCACGGCGGCTCGCGGCGCCCGCGCGGCTCGGACCGTCAGCGGTCCTGCTGGTAGCCATGGTTGGTGGTGTTCACCTTGGAATTTCCGGCTTGGCCGACCTTGTCCGGATCCTTGGTCTGGGATCCGGCACGGCCCTGCGTGAGCGGCGCTTCGGTGGCGCTGCCGGGCCCCTTGTCGGACCGGTTGGCCGGCGGAACAGGCGGTGGCTTGGTCGTCATGGTAACCCCGTGTTGGCCGAATACGGAGCCAACCCGACAAGGTCCGCATCGTTCCGGACCAGGCTTTCCCGGTCACGCTTGGTAGCTGATCCGCGAACGCGGCACCGTTCGAGCGAAACTATACATTCATCCGCCCCGATCACGGAGGCGAGCGAGCGCCATGATCGGCGCCATTACTGTGCCCGTGCGCGCAACGACCTCGACACTGCGCGGCGGCTCGCGAATCCCGCGAAACAATGCCGGCCGGGTCGGGTTGTCGACACGGGGGACGATTCCTGCCGAGACCCCGGTCCCGGCCACGCTCGACCTCCGCGGCATCCGGCGGCCGGGCGCAGACATGTCCGCGGTCGATCCGGGCGCCGAGGCGCAGCTCCCGTTCGACGCCCCGCCTGGGGATCCCCGCAGCGCGACCACCTCAGCCGCCGCCCAAGGAGCGCCACATGACCGACTTCCCGAAGCCGCCCTTCGACCGGCAGCGCCAGCTCACCCCGCCGGCCCGCGACGCCGACATGGATCCGCGACCGGATTACGGCGAGTCGCACTATCGCGGCTCGGGGCGGCTGTCCGGCCGCAAGGCGATCATCACCGGCGCGGACAGCGGCATCGGCCGGGCGGTGGCGCTCGCCTTCGCCCGCGAGGGGGCGGACGTGCTGGTCAGCTACTACGACGAGCACGACGACGCCCGGGAGACCTGCCGCCTCGTGGAATCGGCGGGCCGCACGGCCGTGGCGGTGCCGGGGGACATCAAGGACCCGAAGCATTGCCGCGCCATCGTCGACAAGGCGGTGGCCGCGTTCGGGCAGGTCGACGTGCTCGTCAACAACGCCGCGCACCAGAAGACCTTCGCGAACCCGGAGGAGATCTCCGACGAGGAGTGGGAGGTCACCTTCGCGACCAACATCCACGCCATGTTCTACCTGGTGAAGGCCGCTCTCCCGCACATGAGGAGCGGCAGCTCGATCATCAACACCACCTCGGTGAACGCCGACGCGCCCAGCCCGCAACTGCTCGCCTACGCCACCACCAAGGGCGCGATCCAGAACTTCACCGGCGGCCTCGCCCAGATGCTGGCGGAGCGCGACATCCGGGTGAACTGCGTGGCCCCGGGGCCGGTCTGGACGCCGCTCATCCCCTCCACCATGCCGGAGGAGAAGGTCCGCTCCTTCGGGTCGCAGGTGCCGATGAAGCGCCCCGGCCAGCCCTGCGAGCTCGCCCCCGTCTACGTCATGCTGGCCGGACCGGAGTCGAGCTACGTCTCCGGCGCCACCGTGGCGGTGACCGGCGGCAAGCCGATCCTCTGACCCATCCCGTCACAGCTCAGGAGAACCGCCATGGCCCGCAACCCGACCGATGCGAACCCGTCCGACCGCGCGAGCCTGCGCAGCTTCAGCGCGACGGCCGACCGGAACGGCCAGGATCTGGGTCAGGACGAGGCCCGGGATCTGGCGCGCCCGGCGGAACTCATGCACGAGCGCCAGTCCGATCCGGGCTGGCAGGCCGAGGTCGTCCGCACCGCGTCGGGTCAGCACCGCGTCGACGCGGTGAGCGGCGGCAGCGTCGACTCCGTGGAGGCGACGGAGGCCGAGACGCCGCCCGAGAACCTGCGCCATCTCGGCGACGCGAGCACCGGGCCGAGATCCGCCTGACCCGCTGCCGAGGCCGTGCCGGACATGATCCCGATCCACGTGCACGCCGTCACCGACTACGCCGTCCCCGCCCTGATCGCCGCGCTGTCGCGGCGGCCGGGGCGGGAGCCCGCGGCTCGGAGGATCATGCGTACCGGGCCGGTCTGGCACGCGGCCTACACGGTGCGGACGCGCTACGAGGGCGACCTCGTCCCCGCCCCGTCGATGCGGACCCCTCACGCCTGCGACGCGGTGGGCGCCCGGCCCCTGTCGGGACGCGATCGGTGATGCCGTCCGGTCTCGGCTTTCCGCTCGCGATGGCGTCCCTGTTCACCCTCGGCTGGATCGTCATCCAGAAGGCCGGGACCCGCACCGAGGCCGTGGCGGAGGGGCTGGGAGCCCTGTTCCTCCTGAGCGCGTTGCTGGCCGTGGTCGCGCTCCTCGCGGCCTTCGGCAACGGGCACGCGACCGGGCTCGTGCTGATGCGGTCCGTGTCGGCCGGCTAGGAGCGGCAGATTCTGCCGCCCGGCCGATCCTGCCGGCCAGGGGCCCGGACGCGCCGCTGAAAACATTGGGGAAATCCTGGAACGGCCCGTGCCTGCCCGCAGCGAGGGCGGTCGCGGAGACGTACCATGTCGGTGAATACGGTTTCGGGCAGTTCACTCCAGCGGGATCTCGTCGGCGCCCTGAGGCAGGCGCGCGCGGCGAACGCGGCCCGCCTCGACGCCGGGACCGCCGCGACGGCGGGCCAGGGGACCGGCGCGCAGGCGGCGACCGCGGACAGCGCCGCCCCGTCGACCGGGACGGCATCGACGCCGACCCTGTCGAACGACCTGATGGCGTCGCTCCTCCAGCTGCAATCCGACTTCAGCCAGATGGGGCTGCAGAACGGCGTCACCGCGCCCGCGGAAGCCGCGGCCAACGCCGACGACGCGTCGACCACCGGCACCGAGGCCGGCCAGGCCGCGGCCGGCGCGCGCCCCGTCCAGCACCATCGCGGCCACCACGGCCATCGCTCGGTGTCGGATGCCGAGCAGGGCGGGGCGGCCGCCCAGAGCGGCGGCGCCGCGGACGCGTCCGCGGCCTCGTCCGCAAGCACCTTCGCGAGCACCTCCGCGAGCACCTCCGCGAGCACGTCCACGACCGCGTCCGCCGATCCCGCGACGGCCACGGCGACGGACAGCGGCAGCGACCTGCAATCCTTCCTGCAGCAGCTGACGAAGGCGGTCACCGCCTACGCGGCCGGCGGACCGCTCGGCATCGCGGCCGCGCTCACCAGCAGCACCAAGGCCTGACGCCCCCGGGTTCGACCCGCGTCTGGAGCGGCGCGGCCGGCTCTGGCATGATCGGGACAACCGGAGAGCGCCATGGCCCTGACCATCCCCGTGATCCTCGGCAGCGTCCGGGCCGACCGCATCGGCATCCGCGCCGCGCGCTTCCTGATCGCGCAGCTCGCGGCGCGCGGCCACGCCGCCCCGCTGGTCGATCCGGCCGAACTGGCGCTCCCGCTCCTCGACCGGATGTTCAAGGAATACCCGGCCGGGACGGCCCCGGAACCCCTGCAGCGCTGCGCCGACCTCTTCCGCCGCGCCGACGCCTTCCTGGTCGTCACGGCCGAGTACAACCACGGTGTGCCGCCGGCGCTGTCCAACACCCTCGATCACTTCCTCGAGGAGTATTTCTGGCGGCCCTCGGCCATCTGCTGCTACTCGGCCGGCCAGTTCGGCGGCGTCCGGGCCGCGATGCCGCTGCGGGCCATGCTCGCCGAGATGGGCATGTCGAGTATCCCCTCGCTCCTGCCGATTCCCCGGCTCCAGAAGGTCGTCGACGCGCAGGGCGTCCCCGCCGAGCCCTGGCTCGCGGCGGCGGCCGGCCGCTTCCTCGACGAGCTGGAATGGCACGCCGAGGCCCTGCGGGACCGGCGCCGGCGCGGCACGCCGTACTGACCCGCGGAGCGCCTCCCGGCTGGCGCCGACTCGTGCCGGGCGGTGACCGCGAGGCCGTGCGGCCGCCAGCATCGTCCCCGGCGAATCGGAGGTATTCGGGCGGCGATGCTGGCCTCCACGCGGGGGTTTTCTGTGCCCTGAATCTGTCGAGATAGCGCATTCGATTCTCGAAACGCCCAAATACTCGGCACGTGATTGTAGAACAACTGAGCCGGATCGCGGCGGCGAGACGGTGAACGGGCAGAGCGCCCCGGTCGCGAGACAGTATTGCGCTGTTGCAAAAAGGTGGCTGCACACGGCCGCGAAGTATGAGAGCTTGGCCGTGTTCCCGAACCCGGACCGATTCCGATGAAGATCGACGAGAGGGCGCTCCTGCAGGAGCGCGTGCGGACACTTGTCCTGCGCCACGCCCTGGAAGCCGTGCTGGACCGCCTCGCGTCCGTCGCGCGGGAGGCGGGCAAGGATGCGGAGACGGAATTCCTGAATCTGGAGCAGTCGCTCGTCTCGGCCGCGCGCGGCCTCGCCGATCGGGCCACCGCCCAGAAGCTGGCGGTGCTGGTCGCCGTCGAGGACGCGGGCACGACGATCCGGGCCGCGTTCGACAACGCCCATGACCGTCTCGAGGTGCTTCGGCCGGCCCACCTCACCCTCGTCGCGCCGACCGCGGCCGTCGCCGCCTAGGCGCGCACGGGTCGGCCTCTGCCGGGAACGCGCGGCGCGGACCGGGCCTCAGCGCGGGTGCGCCTCGGGCAGGGACGCGCCGGCGCTCGCGGGCGCGGGCCCGCGGAACGTCGCGAGACCGGCCGAGAGCCGCACCAGCGTCGCGAGGCCGAAGGCGAGGAAGACGGCCCCGCCGGTCAGGACCACCCGCTCGATCCGGTCGGTGTTGATGATGTGGTCCGGCACCTCGACGCATTGCACGAGGATCTCGGCGACCAGCCCCAGGACCAGCAGGGCGAGGCCGCCGTGGTGGCAGAGGGCGTCGATCGCCGCCTCGTGCTCCGGATCCTCGCTCGGCAGGCCGCCGAGGAGATGGCTCACGCCGTGGCGCTCCTCCAGCACCACGCCCCAGCCGATCAGGATGACCCCCATCCCCTCGATCAGGTGGCCGGCCTCGTGGATCGTCGCGTGGGTCCGGAAGCCCGTGCCCCAGAGCAGCGACGCGACCTCGACGAGCGCCAGCGTCAGCGGCAGCGCGATCAGCGCGTTGAACACGACGATCGACCACCGATTGAGGAGTAGTTTTGCCAGCATGGACCGGAGGGCAGTCTGAACGCGCATGGACGCAGATTTCGGGCGCGACGCGGGCTCACCGATCCCGGTCAAGCTCAGCAAGACCGCGCCGCTCCGGCTTCGTCGAGGACGGACGGCATTCGGGACGCGAGGTCCGGTTTCCGGGACTGAACGCGCTACCACGCGCCCGATACAGGCGGCGCCCGCCGCCGCGCAGCTCACGTCTCCGAGTCGCGTCACCCGGCCGGACAGGTCCACGACGCTCCTCGCCGGCGCGGCCGGGGAGGGCGGAACGTCGGATCGGGCAGGCGCGTGCGCGACGCGCCCGCCCGGCGCCTCACTGCTTGGCGCGGTTGATGATCGCCCAGAGCGCGCGGGCGACAGGCTCGGTGACGGTCCGACGGTACTTGCGGTGAACCAGTTGCCCGTTGTGGTAGACGTCCTGCTCCACGTAGAGCCGCTCGCCGTCCCAGCGGACGATGTTGTCGGACTCGGTGGTCTCCTCGACGCCGAGATCGCCTCGGAGAATCGAGTTGCCTGTCTGGGTCAGCATACGCGCGTCCTCGTTCACGCAGTCGGTCCTACCCGGGAAGCGCCATCGCGGCCCGTGCAGCGCGACCCCAGGCAGCCCCCGACAAGGGCAGCATAGGAGGGCATCGGCGGACTTGCCAGCGAGGCGGTGGACGCAAGCGCCCGACCGTCACGTCGTCCCCGGCCGGGCCCGCGAACCGGCCGGCCGGGAGGGCCCTTAACGTTACCCGTGTGCGCTTCGGCACGTTCAGCTCGGCCGTAAGGTGCGATGCTTCACATGCGCACCCTGTCTCTCTGCACGACGCAGGCGGGATCGGCGGCGCGACGGAGGCGTCCATGCTCGCTCGCCCGTTCCGCCTGATCGCCCCGGCGCTCGCGGCCCTCGGCCTCGTCGCCCTGCGCCTCGCGAGCCCGTTCATCGGGCCGGTCTCGCCCCCGCAACCGGGCGCCTCCGACGACGGCGGCGTCGTCTTCCGGCACTATCTCTGAGACTCAACCCCGGCGGCTCAGCACGGGAGCCGCGGCCGGCAGCGGGCACGACGCTCCGGCCGCGGGCCCGAGGATGATGTCGCCCTGGCGCGGGTTGTTCACCGTGAAGGGCGCCGTCTCCTGGAGGCCGATGAAGCCGCGCCCGAGCTGCGGCACGAACAGGTCGCCCCCGAACCGGACGAAGCAGCGGTCGAGCACCGCCTCGTAATCGAAGGTCCGCTGGGTGACCGGGGTCCCGCCCGCGGCCGGCACACCGCAATAGGCCGCGATATCGATCTGGCCCGGCCGCGCGAGCCGCACCGGGAGCGACTGGCCGGGCAGCAGGGTAGCGGGCGGCCCGCCGTCCTGACGGGCGACGAGGACGAGGTTCGACCGGTTGTAGACCCGGCGCAGGCAATCCGCCGACGCGCCGGAGACGGCCGAGACCGACCCGGCGATGCCGAGCAAGAGGCCGGCCCATGCGCACGCTACACGCTTCGTCACCGCAATTCCTCCGCCGGCCGGGCGCTCGATCGGTCGAGGCCGTCGATGTGCCGTGCATGACTTGAACAGCGGCCAGCTTGGCCGCGCAAGACGAACGCGGCAAGACCCGCCGCGTTCACGCGCGGCGCGGAAATTCCCGCGCGCGCCTCGCGGTCAGCGGCGCTCGTACAGGAGGCGGGCGCGGATCGTGCCCGGGATGGCGCGGATCTCGGTGAGCAGCGCCTCGGCATCCGCGTCGGTGGCGTCGGTCTCGAGCACCACGTAACCGACCTCGCCGTCGGTCTGGTAGAACTGCGCGGCGATGTTGACGTGGCCGCGGGAGAACACGTCGTTGAGCCGCCCGAGCATGCCGGGCAGGTTGCGCTGGACGTGGATGAACCGCGTCCCGGTCGGGCGGGCCGGGAGCTGCACCTGCGGGAAGTTCACGGCGCCGACGGTCGAGCCGATATCGGAGTAGTCCACGAGCTTACGCGCCACCTCGGAGCCGATCCGCTCCTGCGCCTCCTCGGTGGACCCGCCGATATGCGGGGTGAGGATCACGTTCTCGAGCCCCTGGAGCGGGCTCACGAAGGATTCGGCGTTCGAGCCGGGCTCCACCGGGAAGACGTCGACGGCCGCGCCCTTGAGATGGCCGTCGCGCAGGGCCGCGGCCAGCGCCTCGAGATCGACCACGGTGCCCCGGGCGTTGTTGATCAGGAAGGCGCCGGCCTTCATCGCCCGGATCTCGGCCGCGCCGATCATGTTGGCGGTGGCGTCAGTCTCCGGCACGTGCAGCGAGACGACGTCGCTCTGGGCCAGCAGATCGTGCAGCGTCTCGACCGGCTCGGTGTTGCCGTGGCGCAGCTTGTCGGTGTGGTCGTAGAACAGCACCCGCATGCCCATGGCCTCGGCCAGGGTCGAGAGCTGCGTGCCGATATTGCCGTAGCCGACGATGCCCAGCGTCTTGCCCCGCACCTCCAGCGAGCCCGCCGCCGACTTGTCCCAGCGGCCCGCGTGGGCCCCCACCGAGCGCGGAACGATCCGGCGCAGCAGCATCACGATCTCGCCGATCGTCAGCTCCGCCACCGACCGGGTGTTCGAGAAGGGGGCGTTGAAGACCGGGATGCCCCGGTGACGCGCCGCTTCCAGATCGACCTGGTTGGTGCCGACCGAGAAGCAGCCCACGGCCAGGAGCCGGTCCGCCGCCTCGAAGGCGGCCGCGTCGAGCTGCGTGCGCGAGCGGATGCCCACCATGTGAACGCCCTGGAGCGCCTCGTGCAGGGCCTCCCGGTCCAACGCCTTCGGCAGCCGCGTCAGGTTGGTGTAGCCGGCCGCCCGCATCAGCGCGACGGCGCTGTCGTTGATGCCCTCGAGCAGCAGGACTCGGATCTTGTCCTTCGGCAGGGAAAGCTTGTCGGGCGTCATGGGCGTCGATCGTCTGGCAGCAGGCCGTGCCCGGCGAAGCCGGCCGACCCTGGAATCGAGCGGCCTGGGATAAGAGGGCGCCGTGTGCGTTGCAACATGGCGCAGTGACGGACGGCCCCGCTTGACCGCAGCCCCGCCCTCGGCCTGCCGCATGGCTGCCCCCGAGGCCCCGAGGCGACCGCCGCTCGGCCCTTGCCAAATATTCAGGCAGATCAAACTGTCTTGAACTGACCTCGCTGACGGAACCTGACCTCGGCTCGCGGTTTGTAGGGCCCTGTACTGTAACGACCCGTCTGCCGGCCCGGCCGGACAGCGACCATTTTCACGGTCTCCGACGATGCACATCCGCACCGGCTTCTCGATCACCTTCGACACGTTCGGCCCCACGCCGATGAACCTGCTCCTGAACGTGCGCCCGGAGCGCCGGGGTGACCTCCTGACGCCGGAGGTGATCACCTTCGATCCGCCGGTCGCGGCGGCGCAGCACATCGACGCCTTCGGCAACGTCTGCACGCGCATCGTCGCGCCGGGCGGCCGGATCACCGTGGCGGCCGATTTCACGATCGCCGACAGCGGCCTGCCGGACGATCAGGCCCCGGGCGCCCGCCAGATGGCGGTGCAGGATCTGCCCGACGACGTCATGCCGTACCTGCTCGGCTCGCGCTACTGCGACACCGACAAGCTCTCGCAGACCGCGTGGTCCCTGTTCGGCGGCACCCCGGAGGGCTGGAGCCGGGTCCAGGCGATCGTCGATTTCGCCCATACCCGCCTGCGCTTCGACTACCAGCAGGCCGACGCGACCCGCACCGCCTTCGACGGCTACACGCAGCGCGTCGGCGTGTGCCGGGACTTCGCGCATCTGGCGATCACCCTGTGCCGGTGCATGAACATCCCGGCGCGCTACGCCACCGGCTACCTCGGCGATATCGGCGTCCCGAAGGATCCGGCGCCGATGGACTTCTCGGCGTGGTTCGAGGTCTTCCTCGAGGGGCCCGAGGGACCGCGCTGGTACACGTTCGACGCCCGCCACAACCGGCCCCGCATCGGCCGCATCGTCATGGCCCGCGGGCGCGACGCCACCGACTGCGCCCTGACGACGAGCTTCGGCGCCGCCCACTTGGTCCGGTTCGACGTCCACACCGACGAGGTGACCGAGGCCCCCGATACGCTGGCCCGGGCCGCCTGAGGCGCGCGCCCGCCGGACAGTCCGCCGGACAGTCCGCCGGCCCGCCCCCTAGACCGCCTCGGCGGCCTCGCGGGCCGGGATCGAATTGTTCGCGAGGTGCAGGAAGGTCTGGTCGAACTCCGCGACCTCCGCCAGCGCGTCCCAGTCCTCGATCGTCAGGAGGCCGCCGCTGAGCGTGACGAGCCCGCGTCCGCGAAGGGTGCGCAGGACCCGGTTCAGGTGCACGCTGGTCAGACCGAGCGCGTCGGCGAGTTCGGACTGCTTGGGCACCAGCGGGCAGCTCAGGCCGCGCGCGAGCCCGACCGCCTTCTGCCGCAGGTACAGTTCGCAGAATAGGTGGGCCACGCGGCCGAGCGCCTGCCGCCGCCCGAGGCTGGTGATGCGCTCCCGGTAATGGGCGGCGTCGATGAGGCTGTCGCGCCAGAGGGTGCCGGCGAGCCCAGGATTGCTCAGGAGGACCGCGCGCAGGTCGTCGTGCGCGATCAGCGCCACGACACAGGACGTCAGGGTGGCGAGGTTGTGATCCATCCGGTGCAGGTGAAGGCTCTGCAGGTCCGGCAGGTCGCCCGCGATGTAGAACGACAGGATCTGCCGCCCGCCCTCGGCGAGGGCGGCGTAGCGGTAGACCCAGCCCTGCAGGACGAGGCAGCTGTGGGTCGGCCGGTCGCCGAACCGGACGATGTCGTGGCGGGCCGGCAGGTTCCGGACCGTGTGCGGCAGGTCGAGGAGCGCCGCGCGGTCGGAATCGGCCAGGCGCGAGATGCTGTCGAGCTTGCGCGCCAGCATCTCCATCGGGGTGCTGTACCCGTTCGGCATCGGAGGCTCAGCCCCCGGATCGCGCGGTCCCGCCGCGCCGACGGTGGTCAACCCGTAAGTCGTGATCAGGACGCCGCACGCTTCACCCCCTAACACGCCCCGCATCGCCGGACCGGCCCGGATCCCGGCCGGTCCGGCGATGCCCCCCTCGATTCGCGGAAGCGCGACCGCGAGTGTTCGATGGCGGACACGTTCGCCAAAACCGCCGCCGGCGGCAAGACCGCCCGGTCTCCGCGGACCGTCCACCTCCCGCCGAGCCTAAAACCCTAATCGGTTGAAGTCGCAAGGGCGATGTTGTAAGGGACGCGCGTCCTCCCGGATCCGCCCTCGCGCGCTCGTCTTCTGGCGCGCCCGCCGGGCCGCCGGACGGACCGCCCTCGTCATCCGTATCGACGCGTCGGCAAACCGGGTCCCACGGGACCGGTCGCCTCTCCCGAAAGACTCCGGGAAGGCCGCGGCGAACGGGGGCGCCTGCAACGCGAGCCGCCGACGCAACGGGCCTCCGCCGGGGGCCGTTCAGGAGACAGAATGACCGCAGGTACCGCTCTGGGGCGTGGCCCGAGCCGCGAGGATTTCGCAGCCCTCCTCGAGGAGAGCTTCCTCGAACACGAGATCACCGAAGGCTCCGTCGTCAAGGGTCGCGTCGTCGCGATCGAGAAGGACGTGGCCGTCATCGACATCGGCGCCAAGACGGAAGGCCGTGTCGCGCTCAAGGAATTCACCGGTCCCGGCCGCGAGGGCGAGCTGAAGGTCGGCGACGAGGTCGAGGTCTATGTCGACCGGATCGAGAACGCGCTCGGCGAGGCCGTCATCTCGCGCGACAAGGCGCGCCGCGAGGAGAGCTGGGTCAAGCTCGAGAAGTCGTTCGAGAACAACGACCGCGTCACCGGCACGATCTTCAACCAGGTCAAGGGCGGCTACACCGTCGACCTCGACGGCGCCGTGGCGTTCCTGCCGCGCTCGCAGGTCGATATCCGTCCGGTCCGCGACGTCACCCCGCTGCTGGGCACCCCGCAGCCGTTCCAGATCCTCAAGATGGATCGGCGCCGCGGCAACATCGTCGTGTCGCGCCGCACGGTCCTCGAGGAGAGCCGCGCCGAGCAGCGCTCGGAGCTGGTGGCCAACCTTGAGGAAGGACAGGTCATCGACGGCGTCGTCAAGAACATCACCGAGTACGGCGCGTTCGTCGACCTCGGCGGCATCGACGGCCTGCTGCACGTCACCGACATGGCGTGGCGCCGCGTGAACCACCCGTCCGAGGTGGTCACGATCGGCCAGACCGTGAAGGTCAAGATCATCAAGATCAACCACGAGACGCACCGCATCTCGCTCGGCATCAAGCAGCTGCTGGCCGATCCGTGGGAGGGCATCGCCGCCCGCTACCCCGAGGGCGCCAAGCTCAAGGGCCGCGTGACCAACATCACCGACTACGGCGCCTTCGTGGAGCTGGAGCCGGGGATCGAGGGCCTGATCCACGTCTCCGAGATGAGCAGGACCAAGAAGAACGTCCATCCGGGCAAGATCGTCTCCACCTCCCAGGAGGTCGAGGTTCAGATCCTGGAGGTCGATCCGGTCAAGCGCCGCATCTCGCTGGGCCTCAAGCAGACCCTGCAGAACCCCTGGGAGGCCTTCGCCGAGAAGCACCCGGTCGGCTCCGAGGTCGAGGGCGAGGTCAAGAACAAGACCGAGTTCGGCCTGTTCATCGGCCTCGAGGGCGACGTCGACGGCATGGTCCACCTGTCGGATCTCGACTGGAACCGTCCCGGCGAGCAGGTCATCGAGGAGTTCAAGAAGGGCGACATGGTCCGCGCCCAGGTTCTCGACGTCGACGTCGAGAAGGAGCGGATCTCGCTGGGCGTGAAGCAGCTCGGCGGTGACCCCTTCGCCGAGGCCGGCGAGATCAAGAAGGGCCAGATCGTCACCTGCGAGGTGATCGAGGTGAAGGATGCCGGCGTCGAGGTGAAGATCGTCGACACCGACATGCAGACCTTCATCCGTCGCGCCGAGCTCGCCCGCGACCGCGGCGACCAGCGTCCCGAGCGTTTCGCCGCCGGCGAGAAGTTCGACGCCCGCGTCGTCCAGTTCGACCGGAAGGCCCGCCGCGTGCAGGTCTCGATCAAGGCCCTCGAGGTCGCCGAGGAGAAGGAGGCCATGGCCCAGTTCGGCTCCGCCGATTCGGGCGCCTCGCTCGGCGACATCCTCGGCGCCGCCTTCAACAAGAAGCGCTCCGACGACGAGTGAGCGACGGCCTCCGCCGCCCGGCCTGTCCGGGCGGCGGATCCGCCGCGTCGTGACCCGCGCGGGACCCCGGTCCCGGGCGGGTTTTTCTTTTGGCACCGACAATTCAAGGTTGCCGAACGCGGGCCGCGAGCCCGGTCGCGCCGTCCGACGCGACAGCGGCCCGCCGCCCCGTCATTTTCTTCGCGCGCCCCGTATCCACGCCCGCGGAAAATGCTCTAGAACACCGGCCTCGCACGGCTCGGACCGAGCGAGCCGAAGGAAACCAAGGACTTGCCCGGCGCGGGGGTACGCCTCCCGCACCCCGTCGAGGGGCCGGTCGGGGTGCTTTAGGGGAAGCGACAGCATGGCAGCCGATGCCGAACTGCTGATTGACCGGCGGCGCCTGCGCCGCAGGTTGTCCCTCTGGCGCGTGCTCGGCGTCGGCGGCCTCATCGTGGCGGTCGGGGCTCTCGGGTACCGGGTGCGGACGGGCGCGGACGGCGCCTTCGCGGTCCAGCCGCAGATCGCGCGCATCTCCGTCTCGGGCTTCATCGCCGGGAGCGAGGCCACCGCGAAGCTGATGAAGCGGGTCGGCGATTCGGACGCCGTGAAGGGCGTGATCGTCTCGATCAACTCGCCGGGCGGCACCACGACGGGCTCGGAGGAGATCTTCCGCAACCTCCGGGCGCTCGCCGCCAAGAAGCCGATCGTGGCCTTCGTGGACGGCACCGCCGCCTCGGGCGCCTACATCACCGCCATCGCGGCCGATCACATCGTCGCGCGCGAGACCAGTCTGGTCGGCTCGATCGGCGTGCTGTTCCAGTACCCGGACTTCTCGGGTCTCCTGGACAAGGTCGGCGTCAAGGTCGAGTCGGTGAAGTCGTCGCCGCTCAAGGCCGAGCCCTCGGGCTTCACCCCGACCTCGCCGGAGGCGCGCGCCGCGCTCGCCTCCGTGGTCGGCGACACCTACGCGTGGTTCAAGGGCCTCGTCGCGGAGCGCCGCGGCATGGATCCGGCGCAGCTCAGCACCGTCTCGGACGGCCGGGTGTTCAGCGGGCGCCAGAGCGTGCCGCTGAAGCTGGTCGACGAACTCGGGGGCGAGCGGCAGGCGGTGGCGTGGCTGGAGAGCGCCCGCGGCGTCCAGGCGAACCTGCCGATCAAGGACTGGAAGCCCGCCTCGGAGAGCCGGTTCTCCCTCTGGTCCGCCGCCGGGATCGGCGCCGACCTCCTCGGCCTGGAAGGCCTCGCGGCGCGGCTGCGGGCCGTCGGCGCCGAGGCCGAGGCCGCCCGGGGCGGGATGCTCGCCCTCTGGCGCCCGGAACCCTGAACGACCGCCGCCGCGCAGCCCGCCCCGATCCCGCGAGAAGATCCCACGCCATGATCAAGTCGGAGCTCGTCCTCAAGATCGCCGAGCAGAACCCGCATCTCTACCAGCGCGACGTGGAGATCCTGGTCAACGCGATCCTCGACACCATTTCCGACGCGCTGGCCCGCGGCGACCGGGTCGAGCTGCGCGGCTTCGGCGCCTTCTCGGTCAAGCGCCGCGAGGCGCGCCGGGGACGCAACCCGCGCACGGGTGCCGCCGTTGCCGTGTCCGAGAAGGCGATCCCCGTGTTCAAGACCGGCAAGGAGATGCGCCAGCGCCTCAACGCCGCCGGGATCGGCGAGAATGCCTCGGCCGCCGAGTAGGAAGGACCTGTGAGCGCGATGATCCGTTTCCTGAAGAGCCTCGTGCTGCTGCCGATCGCCGCCCTGGTGATCCTCCTAGCGGTGGCCAACCGCGCGCCGGTGCGGCTCTCCTTCGATCCGTTCAACGTGGACGCGCCGGTCTTCAGCGTCGATCTCCCGCTCTACGCGATCCTGTTCGGCACGGTGGCCCTCGGCATCGTCGTGGGCGGCATCTTCACGTGGCTGGGCCAGGGCAAGACCCGGGCGCGGGCGCGCTACCACCGCCGCGAGGCCGTCCGGCACGAGCGCGAGGCGACCCGACTGCGGGCCTACGCGCCGGAGACCGAGACCTCGGGCGCCTACACGGTGCCGAATACGGGCCGGACGGCCCTTCCGGCCCCGCGCTGAGCCGGGGGCCTCAGCGGCCGCCGCGCGCGGCGGCCACGAAGGCCGCGATCCGCGCCGGATCCTTCACCCCGGGCGCCGTCTCGACGCCGGACGACACGTCGACCGCGCCGATCCCCGTGCGGGCGAGGGCGTCGGCGACGTTACCGGCATCGAGACCGCCCGACAGCATGGTGCCGGCCGGGAGCGCGGCGCCGCGCAGGATCTCCCAGTCGAAGCGCCGGCCGTTGCCACCCGGCAGGGCGGCATCCGGCGGGGCCTTGGCGTCCAGCAGGATCCGGTCGGCCACCGCCGCGTAGGCGGGCATCGCCGCGAGATCCGTCGACGTCGCGACGCCGATCGCCTTCATCACCGGCCGCCCGGTCCGGGCGCGGATCGCCGCCACGCGCTCCGGGCTCTCGCTCCCGTGGAGCTGGATGAGGTCCGGATCCGCCGCCTCGACCGCCGCGGCGAGCAGCGCGTCGTCAGGATCGACGAGCAGGATGACCCGCTCGGCCCGCCCGCGGGCGCGGGCCGCCAGGGCGGCGGCCTGCGCGAGCGAGACGTGCCGGGGACTGCGCGGGAAGTGCACGAGGCCGATCCAGTCCGCCCCGGCCTCCAGCGCGGCGGTCAGGGTCGCTTCGGTGCTGAGCCCGCAGATCTTGACGCGGGTCGGGGACGCGGATGAGGCCATGGGCCCTCTATAGCCGATCTCGCGACGCCGAGCAGGTCCGCGACCCGGGTCAGCGGGTCGCCTAGTACAGCGCCGGCACGTAGACGTTGGGGATCGGGAAGCCGCTGAAGACGACCTTCCCGTCGACGAGCCGCAGCGGCGGGAGCGCCTTGAGCGGCGTCGCGTCGGCCGGCGCGCCCGGGTTGGGGCGCTGGGCCAGGCCCAGGAGTCCGCCGACCAGCTGGCCCACGAGGGCACCCTTGTCCGAGCCGAAGCGCTGGCCGACGATGCTGCCGACCAGCGCGTCGACGCCGGCCGCCCGCAGATCGACCTGGCCCGCGGGGCGGTGGGCGGCGTCGAGGGCGAGCGTGCCCTTCGCCTGGACGCGCTGCGGGCCCTTGGCCAGCGACAGGGCCGTCAGGTCCAGGGCGCCCCCGGCCTGACGCCAGCGCTCCAGCTCGCGCGCCACCGTCCCGGTGCGCAGCACGGTGGCCTGGGTCAAGGTCGCGTCCACGGCCAGATCGGCCGGATCCTGCGTCCCGGTGAGGGCGTCGAGCTGCGGCACCGCCGCTTGGTTCAGGCGCAGGCTGATATCCACGGCGCCGTCGGACTCGAACCGGCCGGGGCTCGGCCGGGCATGCAGCTCCAGGTGCCGGCCCGAGACCGCGATCGGGCCGGGCTCGGCGCCCGTCACGGAGATGTCGGGATTGTCGACGACCAGCGAGGCGCGGGTGAACCCTCCCGCCGCGCCGTGGAAGCTGCCCTGGAGCGCGGTCCAGGACGCGTCGCCCGTCAGCGGGCCCTGCTCGACATGGAACGGCCCGGCGCTCTCGAACACGACGAGGCGGGGCTGATAGATCTGCGCCACGGCGGTGCTCGGCCCGAGCCGGAAGCGGCCGTCGGCGCGCTCGAGGGTCACGGCGCTGCAGCGCAGCTCGAGGCGGAACGGGTAGCCCCCGAGGGACCGGTCCGCACAGGTCCAGGTGCGCCCGGCCGCCGCCTCGCGGGCGATCCAGCCGTCGATCTCGCTGGCCGCGCGCTCCCGCATCCACAGCCAGCCGGCCGACCAGCCCGCCACCACGAGGGCGAGCAGGATGTAGGGCAGGAACAGCCCGAGCCGGGATCGCCGCGCGCCCCGAACCGGGGCTGTCTCAGCGGCACCCTCCGGCCGCGTCCGATCCTGCACCATGCGTTCCGCTCCCCGACCCGTCCCCGCGGGGACATCGTGACCCCGGCTTGTGGCCACGCAAGGGGCGAAACTGGGGCAGCACCGCCACGGGTCGACCGCCGCGGACGCGATCCGTCCGCGCGCGGCGCGTTCCCGGTCAGACCTGCGCCGGCTCGACGGTGTCGACCTGCAGATCCTCGACGATCGCCGTCCGCTCGGCCTCGTTCTCGGCGAGACGGTGCACGTGCATCTCGGTGGCACCCCGGCGACGAACACGGTCGAGCCAGGTCCGGCGCAGATGGTCGCGCGGGCTCTCGCTGGAGCTCGCCACCGAGACCATCTCGGCGATGCCGGCATTGTCCCGGCGGACGGCGATCACCACGGCCTGCGCCATCTCGTCGAGGTCGAAGCCCCCGGCCGGATGGACACCGACCACGTAGCGCCGGCCGGAACGGCCACGCCAGGCCGAGAGCGGGAGCGCGGGGGAGCCGCGCAGACCCGCGGTCGTCTTGAGGCGTTCTTCACGCACGTCCTGCCTCCGGGTGCGATCGTCCTTCAGGTCGCGGAGCGCGGCCGACCAGGACAGGGCTCTTCTGTTCGCCATTTGTTCCAACCTAACGCGCGATATCCACAGGCGTCAAGGGCGACGTTCCTAGAGGGAGATGTGGCGACGATGCCCGTTATCCACAAGCCGCCGGGCACCGGCCCGACGCGGAAAACCGCGCCCGCGAGCGGCTCAGCGACGGGCGTCGGCAGCGGCCGGCGCCTCGTCGGCCGGCACGGCGTGCCCCTCGGCCGCGAGGCCCTGGAGTCCGCCCTCGACGAGGGCGTTCGAGGCCGTCTCGAGACGCTCCTGGGCCAGCGCCTGGAACGCCTGGCGGGGCAGGCCCGGGGGGATGGGCGGCAGGAACTCGATCACGGCCCGGCCCGGCCGGCGCACGAGGCTGTTGCGCGACCAGAACAGCCCGGTGTTCAGCGCGACGGGCAGGCAGGGGACGTTCAGGGCGGTGTAGAGGTGCGAGAGCCCCTGCTTGTAGGCGGGCGGCGCCCCGACCGGACGGCGGGTCCCCTCGGGGAAGATGATGAGCTGGCGCCCGTCCCGGATCGCCGCGCCGGCGGCGGCGTTCATCAGGCTCATGGCCCGGGTGCCCTTCGACCGGTCGATCGCCACCATGCCGCTGCGCGACAGGTACCAGCCGATCAGCGGGATGAGCAGCAGCTCCTTCTTCAAGATGTAGGCGAAGTTCGGCAGCACCGTGCAGAGGGCCAGGGTCTCCAGGGCCGACTGGTGCTTGGCCGCCACCAGCAGGGGGCCGGGCGGGATGTTCTCCAGCCCGCGGAACTCGACCCGCGTCCCCGCGACGACCCGCAGGAGCCACAGGGTGATCCGCCCCCAGGCGCGGGCGAGCCGCAGCACCGACCGGCCGGAGACCAGCATGGGCAGGCCGGCGAAGGCCAGGACCGTCGTGACGGCGTAGAAGCAGATGTTGAAGGCGAGAGAGCGCAGGGCGAGCATCGGAAACCGTGTCGTGGCGGCTCCCCTGTAGCGCGCCCGCGCGTCCGGGGCCAAGGGCGGCGTCGCGGGAAGCGTCAGGCCCCCTCCGGGCGCTGCCGGTCCCGGAGAAGGCCGGCGCCGCGCCCAGCCACCAGCCAGTAGACCAGCCCGGCGCTGGCGCCGACCGCGAACAGGATCAGCGTCAGGCGCGCCTCGCCGGCGAGGAGGGCGGCGTCGCGGGCGCCTCCGCCGGACCGGAGCGCGCCGCGCGTCAGCCAGGGGAGGGCGGCGGTGAGCAGCCCGCAGCCGGCGCCGTACCACAGGACGCCGCGGCGCCCGAGGATCTCACCGCCGAGACCGATCAGGGCCGGGGGCACGAACAGCAGCGCGAACAGCGCCTTGGCGAGGCCGGCGAGGAACAGGGCGAGCCCCTCCGGCGGCAGCCCGGCCGAGAGGTCCGACAGGGCCATGTCGAGGCCGGCGAGCGCCCCGCCGGTCAGCCAGGCCTGCGCGTCCGGGTCGACGAGGAGCGCCAGGACGAGGACCGCGAGGCCCGCGGGGACGGCGAGCAGGAGGGCGAAGGCCCCGAGAATCAGGCGACCGAGGGCGTACATGCCGCGAGCCTCTACACCGGGCGCCCCCCGCCCGTCGCGCGGAAGCCGCGCCCGACCCTCGCGGATCCGGCGCGGCTTCCGGGTTGTGGCGGCCCGGGCTCGGCGGCCGCGCTGGCCGTCAGCCGTGGGCCGGGGCGGCGCCGCCGGGATCGCCGTGCGTGTGCTTCTTCCGGAACCGGCCCAGCCAGATCGAGAAGTGGCGGATGACCACGTAGAAGACCGGCGTCAGGAACAGGCCGAAGAAGGTCGCGCCGATCATCCCGAAGAACACCGCGGTGCCGAGCGCCTGGCGCATCTCGGCGCCGGGGCCGGTGGCCACGACCAGCGGCAGGGTGCCGAGGATGAACGCGAAGGCGGTCATCAGGATCGGGCGCAGGCGGAGACGGCAGGCCTCCACCGCCGCCTCGACCGGGCCGCGGTGCTCCCGCTGCTCGATGTCGTGCGCGAACTCGACGATCAGGATCGCGTTCTTCGCCGCGAGGCCGATGAGCACGATCAGGCCGATCTGGGTCAGGATGTTGTTGTCCTGCCCCCGGAACTGCACGCCCGCCAGGGCGGCGAGCACGCCGGTCGGCACCACCAGCAGGATCGCGAGGGGCAGCGCCCAGGATTCGTACTGCGCGGCGAGCACGAGGAAGACCAGCAGCACGCCGAGGGCGAAGACCGCGCCGGCCGTGCCGCTCGCCGCCTTCTGCTGGTAGGCGATCTCGGTCCAGTCGTAGGAGTAGCCGTCGGGCAGCGCCTTCTTGGCGATCTCCTCCATGGCGTTGAGCGCCTGGCCGGTCGAGACGCCGGGCTTGGCCACGCCCTGCACCGGGACCGAGTAGTACAGGTTGAACCGCTGCACGATCTGCGGCCCGGTGACGTCCCGCACCGAGGCGAGCGTGCCCATCGGCACCAGCGCGCCGGTGGAGGAGCGCACCTTGATCTGCGAGATGTCCTGCACCGACGTGCGGAAGGCCGCGTCGCCCTGCAGGCGCACCTGGTAGATGCGGCCGAGGGTGTTGAAGTCGTTGACGTAGGTGCCGCCGAGATCCGCCTGGACCGACGAGAACACGTTGGCCAGCGGCACGTTCAGCATCCGCGCGATGGTGCGGTCGATGTCGAGGAAGAGCTGCGGCGTCGAGTTGTCGAAGGTCGTGAAGACGCGCTGGACGTCCGCGCTCTGGTTCGCCTGGGCGATGACCTCGCCGGCGGCGGCCATGAGCGGACCGATGTCCGACGATTGGCGGCTCTCGATCTGCATCTTGAAACCGCCGCCGTTGCCGAGACCGCGGACCGGCGGCGGCGGGATGACGATGACCCGCGCCTCCTGGATGTCGGACGTGGCCTTGAGCACCTCACCGGTGATCACGGCGGCGCTCCGCCCCTGCTCGGCGCGCTCCTTCGCCCCCTTGAGGGTCAGGAACATCACGCCGGCATTGGTCGTGTTCGTGAAGGTGGCGCCGTCGAAGCCCGCGATGATCACCGCGTTGGCCACGCCGTCGACCGTCCGGGCCTGCTTGGCGGCGCGCAGGCACACCTCCGTGGTGCGGTCGAGGGAGGAGCCGGAGGGAAGCTGGACGACGCCGATCAGGTAGCCCTGATCCTGGTCGGGGATGAAGCCCGTGGGCGTCGTCTGCGCCAGATGCAGCGTCCCGGCGATCACCGCCGCGTAGACCAGCAGCATCACGCCGAGGCCGACGATGCCGCCGGTCAGGACCCGGATCAACCGTCCATAGGCGTTCGACGTGGCGTCGAAGGCGCGGTTGAAGCCGTTCGCCAGCCAGTTCACGAACCGGGTCAGGAAGAACTTCGGCTCCTTGCGGGCGTGGTGGGGCACCAGCAGCAGCTTGCAGAGCGCCGGCGACAGGGTCAGCGAGTTGAAGGCCGAGATCAGGGTCGAGGCCGCGATGGTCAGCGCGAACTGCTTGTAGAACTGGCCCGAGATGCCCGGGATGAACGCCGTCGGCACGAACACCGCGGCGAGCACCAGCGCGATGGCGATGACCGCGCCGCCGACCTCGTCCATGGTCTTGTGCGCGGCGTCGCCCGGCGACAGGCCCTCGGCCATGTTGCGCTCGACGTTCTCCACCACCACGATCGCGTCGTCGACCACGATGCCGATGGCGAGCACCAGCCCGAACAGGGTCAGGTTGTTCAGCGAGAAGCCGAAGGCCGCCATCGCCGCGAAGGTGCCGATCAGCGAGACCGGGATCGCGATGACCGGGATCAGGGCCGTCCGCCAGCTCTGGAGGAAGACCAGCACCACGATGACGACGAGGCCGACCGCCTCGAACAGCGTCTTGTAGACCTCGTGGATCGATTCCTCGATGAACTCCGTCGGGTTGTAGGCGATGCGGTACTCGACGTCCGGCGGGAAGTTCTTCTTGACCTCCTCCATCACCTTCTTGACCGACGCCGCCGCGTCGAGGGCGTTGGTGCCCGGCCGCTGGAAGGCGCCGATGCCCACCGCGGGCGTGTCGTTGAGGAACGAGTTGGTCGTGTAGTCCTTCTGGCCCATCTCGACGCGGGCGATGTCCTTGACCCGGACGAGGCGCCCGTCCTGCGCCTTGATGATCACCTCGGCGAACTGCTCCGGCGTCTTGAACCGCGCCTGCGACTGCACGACGAGCTGGAACGCCTCGCCCTTGGCGGCCGGCGGACCGTTCAGCTGGCCGGCGGCCACCTGGACGTTCTGCTCCTGCAGGGCGGTCGTGACGTCGGTGACCGAGAGGCCGTAGGCGGCGAGCTTGTTGGGGTCGACCCAGACGCGCTCGGCGTACTCGTTACCGCCGAAGATCGTGATGTCGCCGACGCCGTCGAGGCGCAGCAGCTCGTCGCGGATGTTCAGGTAGATGTAGTTGGCGAGGTAGTTCTGGTCGTAGGTCTTGTTCGGGGAGAGCAGGTGCACGACCAGCATCAGGTCGGGCGAGGCCTTGCGGACCGTGACGCCGAGGTTGCGCACGTCCGGCGGCAGGCGCGGCTGCGCCACCGACAGCCGGTTCTGCACCAGCACGTTCGCGATATCGAGGTTGGTGCCGACCTTGAAGGTCACGGTCAGCAGCATGTTGCCGTCGTTGGTCGACAACGACGTCATGTAGAGCATGTTGTCGACGCCGTTGACCTCCTGCTCGATCGGCGTCGCGATCGTGGCGGCCACGGTCTCGGCGTTGGCGCCGGGATAGGAGGCGCGCACCGTCACGGTCGGCGGCACGATCTCGGGGTACTGCGAGACCGGCAGGCTCTCGTAGGCCACGAAGCCGAGGATCAGGAAGACGATCGACGTGACGGACGCGAAGATCGGTCTGTCGACGAAGAAGTGGGCGAAACGCATCGGTCAAACCTCTGAGGCCCGCCGGTCTCCCGGACGGGGCCCTGCGTCGTCGGTGCGGGGCGCGCCGCGGGGCGCGCACGAAGGCGTTCGTGTCGAGCCGCGCGGGCTCAGGTCTTGCTCGGCGGCAGCTCGATCGTCTCGGGGGTGACCTTCGCGCCCGGACGGACGCGGGACAGGCCGTTGACCACCACGGTCTCGTCGCCCTTCAGCCCCGACTGGATCACCCGGTAGCCGTCGACCTTCGGCCCGAGCACGACGTCCTTCTGCTGGATCACGTTCTCGGGTCCGACGATGTAGACGATGCGCTTGTCCTGGTTGGCGGACACCGCCTCGTCGGGCAGCAGGATGCCCTGGAACGGCTTGGTCGCCGGCATCGAGACGATGCCGAACAGGCCGGGCTTGATGAACATGTCGGGGTTCGGGACGGTCGCGCGCAGCAGGATCGTGCCGGTGGCGTTGTCGACGCGGTTGTCGACGAAGTCGAGGGTGCCCTTGCGGGTCGGCTTCGCCTCCCCGGACAGCGCGATCAGGATCGGCACGCCCTTGCCCTGCTGGGTCTGGCCCATGCCGATGCCGAGGCTGTTCTGGTACTTGAGGAACGACTTCTCATCGACCGTGTAGCTGAAATAGATCGGGTCGAGGGACACGATCGTCGTCAGCATGGTCTGGTCGGCGCTGACGATGTTGCCCTCGGTCACCAGGCGGCGGCTGATGCGGCCGTTGATCGGCGCCTTCACCTCGCTGAAATCGTAGTTCAGCTGGGCGTTGTTGAGGGCGGCTTGGGCGCTGTCGACGTCGGCCTGGGCGGTCTGCGAGGCCTGCCGCCGCTGGTCGGTGACCTGCTCGGAGATGTTGCCGCTCCGGGACAGGGTCTGCGCGCGCTCCAGGTCCGTCTGCGAGAAGGACTGGCGCGCCTTGGCGGAGGCCAGGGCCGCCTGGGCCTGCTCCAGCGCCGCCTTGTAGGGGCGCCGGTCGATCACGAACAGGACGTCGCCCTTCTTCACCGTCTGGCCGTCGACGAAGTTGATCTTCTCGAGGTAGCCGGTGACCCGGGCGCGGACCTCCACGTACTCGATCGCGTCGAAGCGGCCGGTATACTGATCCTGCTCGACGATCTGGCGCACCACGGGCTTGGCCACGGTGACCTTGGGCGGCGGGCCGCCCGGCGCCTGCGCGCGGGCGGGGGTCGCGAGGGGCCCTGCCGCGAGACCCGCGATCAGGCCTGACAAGACGGTGAGAAGGCTGGGAAGCCGGCTGCGCATCGGGTCCTGCTGTCCGTTGGCCGACCGTCCGGTCGCGCCGAGCTTGACGATTGTTCCGCCGCGGGTGCGCCGTAACCCGCGGTCGACGGTGTTGCTTGTGCGCGACCGCACATCACGGCCTCGCGAGCCGGATTGAAACGGTTGATCAGTCGACGGTTTCGCCAGCGCTGTACCAGTCCTTGAAGCCGCCCTTGTAATGTTCGGCGAGGTCGAGCCCGGCGTTCTGCGCGGCCATCAGCGCGTGGACGGAGCGGACGCCCGCGGCGCACGAGAAGACCGCCCGCCGGCCGTCCTCCGCCACGAGGGCCGCGACCGCCCGCGGATCGAAGCTCGAGAGCGGGTGCGAGACGGCGCCCGGGATGTGCCCGGCCGCGTATTCATGCGGTTCACGGACATCGATGATCAGCATCGAGCCGTCATCGAGCCCGCGCTTGACCGTCTCGCGATCGAGGTCGACCACCCGCATCGGCAGGATCTCCGTTCCGCCCGCTCTCGGCCAGGCTGGTTGACTGACGCTTTTCCTTATTCGTCAGACCTCGGCGGCGCAACGTGCGTCGTCGGCGCGCGACCGGCCGGCAGGCGGGCCGACCGTTGCCGGCCCGGCGCGGGCCGGCCCCCTCTCAGAGCGCCGCGAGGGTCGGCGCCACGGCGGCGAAATGCGCGGGCCAGTCCGGCGGCCGATACCCGTCGAGACGACCGGCCAGCTCGGACCGGAGGGGCGCGCCGGGCCGCGCGAGCGCCTCGATCGCCTCGATCCAGCCCGGACCGTCCAGGGGATCGCGGAACAGCGCGAAGCTGTCGGCGATCTCGCGATGGACCGCGATGTCGGAGGCGACGACCGGCAGCCCGGAGGCCGCGGCCTCGACGACGGGAATGCCGTACCCTTCGGTGAAAGACGGCATCAGCAGGGCGGTGCAGCTGCGCATGAGCGCCGCTAGACCGTGCGTGGACAATCCCGAGGCCTCGATGACGTGGGCGCGCACGCCGGGGCAGCGCTCCAGCATGTCGATGGCGCTCTCCGCCTCCCAGCCCCGGCGACCGACCACGACGAGCCGGGGCGCGGCATTCCCGTGGCGCTCGGCGAGGAGCCGCCAGATCTGGAACAGCAGCAGATGGTTCTTGCGCGACTCGATGGTGCCGCAGACCAGGAAGGTCGGCCGGTCGGGCGTGAACCGGGGTCCGTCGCGCCCGAAGGCGGGCTCGACGCCGAGATGGCCCACGGCCACCGGCGGCCTTCCGAACCCCTCGGCGGCGAGGTGCGCGAGGGTGCGCCGGCCGGTATCCTCCGAATTCACCAGGATGGCGGAGGCGTGCCGCCCGATCGTGCGCAGGCGCGCCCGGTGGCGGTCGGCCTCGCCGGACCGGCCGTATTCCGGATGGGTGATCGGGATGAGGTCGTGGACGAAGAACGCCGCCCGGACGTCCCGGCGGGTATAGAGCCAGTCGAACCGCCGCGGGTCGTCGAGGCGCAGGTGCGAGGTGTGCAGGTAGAGCGCGTCCTGGGGCAGGACGGCGACCGACCGGCCGCGCAGCGCGATGTCGACGGTCTTGCGCGCCTGGATCCGGCGCCTCTCGGCGGACCCGGTCCGCGGCGCGGCGAGCGGCGACGGCGGGGCGGCGGGATCGCCGCACCGGGACGCGAGCCGCCGGTAGACCGGGTCCGACGCGGCGTCCCGGTCCTCGACCCAGCCGGCCGCCACCGCCTCGACGATCTCCAGCGCCTGCGCGCGATCGAGGATGCGCGGTCCGAACGCCGTGGCGACGACGCCGACGCCCGTCTCCGCCCGGCCGAGATAGGCGCGCGCGTAGGCGAGGTCGACGCGGTCGATGCCCGACGGGCTCGCGTGGCGCAGCCGCGTGACGAGGCGCGTGAGATCGAAGGCGATCGGTCGGTCCGTCATGATCCTCGGGCAATTGTCGGGGTGAGGCCTCCCCGTAGCGGGCCTGACCCGCGAGAGCCAGCATCTCCGCGCGGCCCGCGCGCGCCGGAGGGCTTGCGCGGGCGCGGCGCGGAGGCTAAGAGCCGCGAGCCCTAGCGGCGTCGGAGTGTAGCGCAGCCCGGTTAGCGCACTAGTCTGGGGGACTAGGGGTCGTGGGTTCGAATCCCGCCACTCCGACCATTTTTTCTAGCGGCAGCAATGAGTTATTGGTGGACGGATTTTCGCCCTCCTATATTGCCGTTTTCTGGGTCCGGTTTGGGTCATGTCGCAAACTTCTGCCGTTTCTCGGGTAGTGGTTGCCAATGAGCGCTCTCGCAGCGGAGATGCGCGCTTGGATGCCCCATAAACGTCAGTTGTGATTCGCGTCCGGAGCTTGGGCACCGCCGCGCCTCGCCCTTGCGAAGCTGTGGACCGGACAGCACGGCCTCAAATCGCTCGTCTAGATTTCACACGCCAACCGCGCCGGGTGTAAGCTGAGCCGTGAGCGTAGGGTCTGGGCGGCGTCGAAATGGGCTCTAACGGACTTTTAATCTGTAGGTCCTGGGTTCGAGTCCCAGCGCGTTCACCACAGATTTGACACGCTAGGTCAGCGACTTAGCGGGTTTTCCATTGCCAGAATCGGGCCGTTTCAGGCTTGCAACACGCCGCAACACGGCTTGAGGTTTTACAATGGGTTGCAACCGGCCGTAGGCTGGCCCGCGCAACAGGGATCGAGCACGAGAAACGTGTCCAAGCTGCCTAAATCGGCTGCACTACCTCGCGCCCCAGTGATCCGATTCCCGGTGGATCCGATCTATGCGCCGGCCGACTAGGTGGCCCGCCGGATGTGCCTGACCCTTGACCAGTTCACCGCGTGCCGCCGGCGGCCTCCCGACTCCGGATGAGACTACCGGCATGTACGACCTCGAGGCCGTCGACCGGCGGCGGAAGCGCCAGCGCCCTGACCCATTCCCCGAGTTGGCGCCCGAGGCAGCTGCTGCCGAAGTCGTGAAACCACGCACGGATTGTGGCGCCGCATTTGTCAGGGCCGAAGCTGGCCAGGTCCCTCAAGCCCCCCGAACCTAAATAAAAAAGCGTGCGCGAAAGGCGGCGTCGTTATTAATCTCGGCGGTCGATCGGCTAAGCGGCACTGGATCCTCAATCGCTCGGACGACCCTTCGATTTTTTTGGCGCCGCATCCTTCGGCGAACGGAGGGACGCGCGTAGCTTCGCGATGTTGGCTATTATCCGTCGTCAGATGATTTGAGACGACTTGAGGCGCTCAGGAGCGGAGGCTCTGGTCCATCTGAGTAAGAAGTTGGGCAGCCTGCGCGTGGTGGCTTAAGCGGCGATCGATGAGGGTCTGGCGCTTGATCCGCGCCCGCTCCTGCAGGATGGCCTCGCCGCGGCGGAAGTAGACGTCGGCGGGAGTGAGGTTGCCCAGGCTCTCGTGAGCCCGAGCGTGGTTGTAATGCTCGACGAAGGCGGCAACCCGCGCGTACAGTTCGCCGGGCAGGTAGGCATGTTCGAGCAAGATGCGGTTCTTGAGCGTCTGGTGCCAGCGCTCGATCTTGCCCTGCGTTTGGGGATGGCGAGGCGCGCCGCGGATGTGGGTCAGGCCCCGGCTGCCGAGCCAGTCGGCCAGATCACCCGCGACGTAGCTCGGCCCGTTGTCGGAGAGCAGCCGCGGCCGATGCGCCACCTGCACATGATCGAGCCCGGCCGCCGCCAGCGCGAGGTCGAGCGTGGCGGTAACGTCGCCGACCTACATCGTTGTGCACAGTTTCCACGCCACGATGTAGCGCGAGAAGTCATACAGCACGGTCGAGAGGTAATACTAGCCCCATCCACGACCTTCAGGTAGGTGAAGTCCGTCTGCCAGAGCTGGTTGGGCGCGGTCGTCTTGTCGTGGAACTCATCGGCGGCTTTGACCACGATGTAGGCCGGGCTGGTGATCAGGTCCTGGGCTTTGAGCAGGCGGTAGACGGTCGCCTCCGAGACGAAGTAGCGCCGCTCGTCGGTGAAGCGCACCGCCAACTCGCGCGGGCTGAGCTCTGGCTCCTCCAGTGCGAGGGCGACGATCCGCTCGCGGATCTCTGCCGGCACACGGTTCCAGACCCGGCTGGGCCGCGAGGGACGATCCGCCAATGCCTCGGGGCCGCCGCGCTGGAAAGCGTCGTACCCGCGGTAGAAAGTGGCGCGCGGGATGGCGAGCTTCTCCAGGGTAGCGCGCACTGGCAGGTGGGACTGCTCGACTCGCCGGATGATCTCCAGCTTCTCGGAGGCCGGGTATCTCATGCCTCGTCGCCCCCAGCCCCGGTCATACTTTTTTCAGCAGGCGGTTTTCCAGGACGAGATCGGCCACGACCTCCTTCAGCGCACCCGCCTCGGGACGCAGGTCCTTGACCTCGTCGGCGGTCGCGGCACGGGCCGTGTCGCCGGCCAGCCGCTTGTTGCCGGCCTTCAGGAACTCTTTGGACCAGCCATAGTACATCGAGCTGGCGATGCCCTCGCGCCGGCACAGCTCGGCGATGCTATCCTCACCGCGCAGCCCTTCCAGCACGACGCGGATCTTCTCTTCAGCCGAGAATTGCCGGCGCGTGGCGCGGCGGATGTCCTTGATCACGGCTTCTGCCGGCTTCCGCGCCCACCCGGACGTCTGTTTCAACTTCGCTCCTGGGGGCTACGATGAACCAGCCATCCTCCGTTCGTGAAGACCCTCGATCTGTCTCAGGAGTGCTGACGGCAGACAACAGCTGCTCGACCTCTGGGCGGAATCGAAGCCCACGATCATGATCGGCACGCACGATGTCGGCGCGGCTGTGACCCTGGCCGACCGGGTGATGGCGATGCGGCCGCGGCCGGGCCGGCTCGACGAGACCGTCGAGATCCGGCTGCCCCGGCCCCGCGACCCCGTCTTGGCACGCTATGAGGAGGCGGTGCGCTGGGTCATGGCCGCCCTCGACCGGTCCCTGCATCCGCCCGTCTCGCGCCGCGACCCGGCCGCCGAGGTGCGCGCGGGCTGGTGGTAGGTCCCCGATCCCGGGACTTCTACCAGTTCCCATCGGTCCCGACCTGTGGGGCCCGGCGGACGACCGCCGCCGCGCCCGCCAGCCTCGATGAGTCGAACGCATCGAGGCTCGGTATCCGACGCTGGACAGGCGCCGGCACCGCCTCCACGAAGGTTGGCAGCCTGCGGGTTCGCGGATCGGGGACGGGCGGGAAAGACGTCGCCCGGCGACGGCGTGATTCCGGCGTCACGGGGCGGATCCACAGGGCCGAGCCTCGGGCGCAGGCCTCCCGGGAACGGCCGCGCCACAGGGTTCAGCGGGTCGGCGCCGTCATCTCGAAGTGCAGGCCGCGGGCGTCGATGGTCCGGACGAAGCGCCCGCCCAGGCTGTGCTCAACGGTCTGCCGGAGGAGGCGCGAGCCGAAGCCGGTGCCGTCGGCCTTCGGCTGGCCAGGCCGGGCGGCGCTCTCGTCCCAGGTCAAACGCAGGCGCCCATCCGCCACCGCGCCCTGCAGGCGGAGGGTGCCCCCGCCTGCAGGGCGCCGTACTTGGCCGAGTTGGTCGCGAGCTCGTGGAAGATCATGGCGTAGTCGTTGACCTTGCCGGGCGCGGCGACGGCCTCGTCCGCGACCGCGATGACTATCTCGGCGCCGTCGCGGTAAGGCGCTAGGATACGCTCGGCGAGATCCCGCAGCCGGACGGCGCCCTGATCGAGCCGGCGCGGGCGGGTCGCCAGGATCGTCGCCTCGTGCAGCACGCCGAACCGCCCGGACAAGTCCTCCGCGAAGGTCGACGCCGACGTCGCGTGCCGGGCAACGATGGCCGTGAGCGCCCAGGCGACGGTGAACATGTTCGAGACCCGGTGCGCCAGCTCGGCGGGCAGCAACTGCTCGGCCTCCTCGGCGCGCTTGTGTTCGGTGATGTTTATGAAGATGGCATGGATCCAGTCCCCCACCCGCCTGGCATCGCCCCCGAACTCGCGGGCCAAGATCCAGCGCGCGCCGGCGCCTTCGCCAATGCGGAAATCGAAGCTGTAGGGCTGCGGATCGGTGGCGCTCGCCGTCCAGTCCCGCATCATGTCGTCCCGATCCTCGTCGTTGACGCGCGCGAACAGCGCATCGATGCCGACGACAGCCTCGGTCGTCCCCCAGAGGGCGCGGTACAGGGCGTCGAGCTGAGCCAGACGCTGCCCCGGCGACACGCCCAGAAGCCGACGCCGCCGCGATGGATCGTGTCGCTGAAATTCGCAAGCGTCCAGGCTTGGCCGGTCGTCCCCTCGTCTGCGGTCATTCTCGTCCCTGGTCCCGGCCTCCGCCCGATCTGGGCCGCGTCGTCGGGTGCTGCGCACCCCGGTCGATCTCGGTTCAGGCCTACTTCCTCCCGCGCGGTCGGACCGGCAACGTCCGACGGCCCTCGGAGCCGCCGCGGCTTGGGCGCGCGGGGCGGCGTCCCGGGGGACTTGACACCGCACGCCTGTGCTCGGGTCGCCGCGCCGCCAGGGCGTCCATCCCACGGCGTGGAGTCGCGGCGTCGGGCCAGCCGGACGATCATCGCTCCGTGCGACGTCAGGGGCGGGATTTTCGAGGTGAGACGCAGTTCGCCGACCCGCGCCGTCGCTGTGATCGCTCGGACAGGCTGGGCCATTCGGGTGGGCGGCGACGAAGGGATGTCCCGCCGGATAAGCCCGGGGCCGATACAGGCTCCCGGCCGGAAGACCGGCCGTCGGGTTCGCCGGCGCGCGGGACAGGTCTTCAGGCAATACTCCCATGTATTTTAACCGAATTGATCATCTGATCCAGATTCTCTAAGGCTCTGGTTTCCTCATCGAGTCTGCGCGTCAGATCTTCCGCGTCCTTCTCTCTCCGATGTACCAGCTCGTTGAGTTTCTTGCCCTTAGACGTGGAGAATTTCTGCTTGAGTTCGCTGACCATGACGTATTGAGAGCGGCGCCTCTTTTCCAGATCGAACGAATTGGCCGCCGACCAATTTTTGCCCACCATTTTCGCGGCGGCTTGACTATTATAAGCCAAGCCGACCAGCGTATCGTATTCCCCCTGGCTGAGGACTTGGCCATGGAAGAACCGTTTCACGGCCGGCTCGTAGGTCTTCTTTAGGTCCGTTGAAAATTGATCCGCCGGAGTGCTCGACAGCAACTTCTCCTCGTCGCTTACCATTTTTTCGGCCATCTTCGCGATTTCTTCTTTCTGCTTATTTGTGATCTTATTCAATTCGATTTTTTTCCATGCCGCCACAAATTCGCGCGCGCGCTCGAGGCCGGCGCTTCTCATTTTCGATTTGTCTTCATCTGACAATTGTAGATAGCAGCTGCGATCGAGCCACTTTAATTTTATGCTGCGGCTTTTGTCGGCGGATGCGATGACTCCTTTTCTGAGCACCTTGTTGGATAAGCTCTGATCGGCATTTGCCGCCACGTACAGAAACGATGGCGCCGACGTTTTTGTACCCGTTTCATGGATTTTATGGCCTATCCCATAAGTTCCGAACCCCTTAGTCCCTCCAGCATCGTTGTAGATGCCGGGAACTTCAATCTCCCGGTTTTCCAAAATTTTACGCCCTTCCGGACTCAAAGTTCGTTCGCGTGCCAGTTTCAGTTCCCCGGAGCCAGATTTTCTCCGTGCTTCAACGAGTGCGGATGCTGAAGACGTGTCGGCTCGCCAATCCGTTCGCGCCGATATTTCACTGTTGTGACCCATGAATGTCCCTCCATCGCCTGTGTCAAGTCAGTATCTCAGCTGTCAATTTTACAGTCAAGGCCGAATCTATGGCTTAACGGGTTGCGATGAAACTGCATTGAGATTTCAGATATGCGTATTGTTATCGATACGCATCGGCGCGTGCTGTTCGGGAATGGGATTGATGTAAAGAATCCGGTCGAGCCGGGCGCGCGTCGTAGGCTTGTCGGCGGCGAAAGCCTGATCGACGGCGTGGTGACGCAGGACCGTTATAGGACCGGTACGGACGCGTCCTCGTCGTCACAGCGGCGAGACCGGCCGCGCAGCCGTTCCGGCCCCGACCGTCGTGTCGAATACCGGTGTCTCAGGCCGCCGTCAGGGTAGGTCATTGCGGATGCCGGCACGATGCGGACCGCGCCACGTCTGCGGCCGAGGGTGCCCTGTCGGACTGCAAGCATCGTGGCATGAAGGGGCTGGCAGCCGATGCCCTCTTCCCGCCGCGACAGGAGATGCGATCGGCACATCGACCCGCGCCGGCTTCGACCGGCGCCCGCAGGTGTCCGCCTCGGGTCGATGCGATCCTGCGGACCGTCGACGCCCTCGCGTCGATGCGGGCGATGCGCTGTCCGCACCACACTAGCCCGGGCGTTTGCTTCCGCGTCGCTGCGCGAACGACGAAGCGTCAGTCTTCTCGGACCCTGACGAGTCCGAGCGTTTCCCCGGGGGGCTGAGAACTGGCCGGTAATGGGTCGCTCAGGCCAGCGATGGCGGGCATCAGATCGAACCGGCGATCGAGCCGAAGCCCATGGCCCGTGCGCGTGCGCGCACCAGCGCCTTCTGATCCTCTCGCAATTGGTCGAGCAGCGGGCGGGCTGCCGAGTAGACGCGCATGCCTGCTGCGATGCCGATGGCATCCTTCGGATCCTGGCCTGCGCGCAGCATGGCGGCCTGCTGCGCGCTGATCTCCATCAATGCCTGCTCGACCGGTGGCCAGTACGGCTCTTGCTCCCGCGTGAGCCGCAAGGACATGCGCATGCGGCGGATCTCGATCGCCGTCAGCATCCCGTCGGGATGCGGTTGTACGGGCGGCGGCGCGGCTTGGCCGGACGGCGCGGCTTGAGGTGACGGAATCGAAGGCCGGTAGGGCTGCTTGGAATCAGGCCGGCGCGCTTGCAAAGGATCGGGCTTGGTGAACTCGCCGGTCGAACCATTCACGGAGACGTTCGCCTGATGGCTCGACGAGCGGGGCCTTGGCATGGCCTCCGGTCTCGTCTCGGCGGGGGAGTCGATCGGGGACGCACCCGGTCCAGGCGACAGGGCCTGAGCATCCGGCAGCGCATGACCCGCCACGATCGCGGCCGGCGAAGCGTTGAACGGCTTGCTCGCCGTCATGCCTTCGATCAGCAGGCCTTGCTGCGCGTCCGAGACGGGTCTGCGTTCATCGGGCGACAGGCTAACGACCACGAGGGCACCCACCGCCACGGCCGCCACGAACAGTGCCGCGCCACCGATCACGGTCGGGATCTGTCTTGGAGTCATCCCCATCTCCCTGATGGGCACGGATCGCGCGGACTCATGCGACTCCTCAATCAAGGCTCGGCTGTTGAGCCTATCATCGCGAAAGGTTGTCTTCGTGGCCAGAGTAACCGACGTCACGGTCGGCGATACTGGATGTGAAGGTTGTATCTGCGAACGGCCGGTACATTGTCCGCGGGCTTCGGCCGATCACAGGTGTTCTCGACAGCACGCTCGCCGCTGACGGTCATCGCCGAGCGCGGACGGAGCGCGCAAATCGAGCGGCGACGTCTGCCATCGCTCAGCCGCGTCCGGCATCATCGGCCCGCACGGCGGCGGGCGTCCGCCGGATGCTCTGAACGCGATCCTGAGTCGGGATCAACGCAACGTGGTATCAGTCCGCCGGCTCGACCGTGTCTGCCTCGGGCGGGTTCGCGCGTTCGGGGATCCTGTGCAGGGTCTCGCCCGCGGTCAGGAAGCGGAGCGGATCGAGCGGATTGCCGGACAGCCGGGTCTCGTAGTGCAGATGGGGGCCTGTCGAGCGGCCAGTCGAGCCCACCGCCCCGACGATCGCGCCGGCGGCCACATCCTGGCCCACGCTGACGCTGATGTTTGACAGGTGCGCGTAACGGGTGACCAGCCCGTGCCCGTGGTCGAGCTCGACCAATGTGCCGTAGCCGCCACTCACGCTGGCGGTGATGACCCGGCCGCGCGCCGTGGCGTGCACGGATGTGCCGACCGGACTGCGGAAATCCATGCCCGCATGCATCCGGCGCTCACCGGTGAACGGATCCGCGCGCAGGCCGAAATTGCTGGATCTGCCGACGTCCCCGTCGATCGGGGCTCGCAGCGGCACGGTCTCGGCCAGCGCCCGCCACCGTCCGGCTTCGTCAAGCGCAACCTCGGCACCGATCAGCGCCCGGCTGAACGGCGCTGCGGGCAGACTCGGATCAGCGCGCGGCGTGGGCGGTTCGGGATCTGCGGCAATCGGAAGTTGTAACGCGGCGAACGCGGTGCGCACGCGATTGATCCGCTCATGCGCCAGAGCGCGAAAGCGCCCCACCGTATCGAACTGCTGCGTGTCCAACCGTCTTAGACGAGCCTCGATCGCGTCGAATTGCTCGCGCAGCGTTCTGCCGGCGTAGGTGCGCTCGGCGGCGGCCCCTTTCCGGAGGGGCTGGGGTTGGACTGGACCTTCGATTCGGCCGGGCGCATCGGCCGGGGAGGGGGCCGAGCCGGCGAGCGCTCGGTCCAGCGTGGCTGCGAGCGCGGCGTCGCGGTTCTCCAGTTCGAATTGGCGCGTGATGATGTCCGTCAGACGCTCGGCCAAGCCGTCCTGTTCCAAGGCTTGGCTGCTCGCAACACCGATCAACCGACGCGTCAGGGCTCGGACTTTGCCGTCGTTCTCCGCCTGACGAGCGGCGGCCTCGTCGGTGAGCCGGTTGATAGTGAAGCACTGCATCACCGCATAGCTGGTGCTGGCGAGCCCCCAGCACGCGCAGACTGCGAGCAGCGCCCAAGGAAGCGGCTTCCGAGTCCGATCGGCGGGCTGTGCGCCGCGAGCCAGCGGACGCCTCTGGCTTCGGCTCAAAGTCACGCCCACGCCCCCACGTCACAGTGCCTGCCACAAAATTCTCACGCGGCACGGAGACAATCTTTCTGCGATGATCACGATCGGTTTGTCCATATTCAAACGAATCCATTGGAATTACGTAGTCCTGTCGCCGCGGCGCGCTCGCCGCCGCGGTGCCTGACCTGTCGTAGGCGGCCGGATACGGGTTCAACCCGACGCTAGACGGGCTGCTTCAGCATTCTGCACCGGTCGATCAATGGATGTCGCGATTCGTTCAGGCTGCAACGCAAGCGCGATTTCCGGTGTATCCATCGTCTTGACCTCATCCCGAAGCCGATCGAAATTCCCGCGTGGGTTTGTTCGCGCCACGGTGCTCGCACGGGCGCTTCGATCGGAGGCCGCGGATGGACAGCGTCGGATCCGGTGGAGCAAGCGGCGAACTCAGCGTTGAGGAAGCGCTGGAGATTGCGGCCCGCGCCCACCGTGCCGGCGACGTTCCGGTGGCCGAGGCACTCTACCATCGCATCCTTCAGCTCGTGCCTGATCACGCGGCCGCCCTTCATCTCTACGGCGTGCTCCATCACCAGACGAACCGACCCCGCGAGGCCATTCGACTCATCCGCCGCTCCATCGAGATCGAACCGGAAGACCCCAGCGCGCACATCAACCTCGGCAACATCCTGTTTGACCTCGACCGGCCCGACCTCGCAATCAAGGCGTACAACACGGCGATCCTGCTCCGGCCGACCGAGATCGACGCGCGCAACAACCTGGGCGTCGCCCTGCGCGCGCTGCGCCGCCCCGAGGAGGCCGAGGCCATCTATCTTGAGGCACTCACGTTCGGGCAGGGCCATCGCGACGTGTGGAACAACCTCGGCCGCCTGCTCGCGAGCCAGGGGCGGATCGACGAGGCGATCGCCGCTCACACGCGGGCGCTGGAGTTTGAACCGGCCGACGCGGGGACCCGCCGATTTCTCGTGGCGGCCTACGCTGCGACGCGCGAGCACGACCGAGCCCTGACCCTCCTACGGGACTGGCTGCGGGAGGATCCGGATAATCCGTCCGCACAGCACCTCGCGGCTGCGATCTCGGGGAAGGATGTCCCCGAGCGCGCCAGCGATCGGTACGTGACCGCCCTGTTCGATGGCTTCGCGGCAAGCTTCGACCACAAGCTGGCGCTCCTCGACTATCGGGCCCCCGCCCTGGTCGCAGCCGCCGTCGACGCTGTGCACGATCTGCGCGCCGACCTCGATGTGCTCGACGCCGGCTGCGGGACCGGCCTCTGCGGGCCGGCGCTGCGGGCGCATGCCGGCCGGCTGATCGGCGTCGACCTGTCCGAGCGGATGCTCGACAAAGCGCGGCAGCGCGGCTGCTACGATCGTCTGGACGCGGACGAGCTCACGCGCCACCTCGGCGACCGGCCGGACGCCTACGATCTGGTCGTCTCGGCCGACACGCTCTGCTACTTCGGGCCCCTCAAGCTGGTGCTGTCCGCCGCGGCCGGGGCACTCCGCGCCGGCGGATGGTTGATCTTCAGCGTCGAGGAAAGCGACGGCGACGGGTTCGTGCTCAACCCGCACGGGCGCTACAGTCACGCGCGGGGCTATGTGGAGCGCAGCCTTGCGGAGGCCGGCTTGTCGCCGGAACGCATTCAGCGGGAGAGCTTACGGATGGAGCGCGGCGAGGCGGTCCAGGGCCTGATCGTCACGGCGCGCAAAGCCTGACTGGCGCGCCCCATGGTGGGCTGCTCGTCCGCGGCGGTCGCGACGCCGCATCGAGTGTATCGCGGGCTGATCACGACGCCACCGTCGCGACCGCCGCCCGCGACTTGCGCGCCAAGTCGGCGAGACCGTGCGCGGACCGGCCGGTCGGAGGCATCGCCACGCCGATGGAGGACCGATAGAACCGGTCGGGCTGCTTTCTCGCCTCTGCCAGCGCATAGCGAAGCATGAGTGCAGCCGCCCGCGGATCCGGTGCGATCTTGCGCTCCATCATCGCGGTGATCATGCGCGTCTGCAGGCCGGCGTTGCTGGCCGTTTCCTCGATCGCCGATGAAAAATCGAGCTTGTCGCCGATCGGCTTGCTAATCACATCGCGTGAGCAGACGAGGATGCCGATGATGGCGCCGACCGCGGCACCCGAAAGCGTTCCCGCCACAGGCACTGCGCTACCGACCGAGCCGCCGAGGATCGCGGAACCGGCGACGCAGGCCTTCTCATGAAACGGCGATCTCGTCGTCGTGACGCCGGCCAAAACGAGCCTCAAGCAAGATGCATGAACAGAATCAGAATTGGGTCCAGGGATAGCGGTCTGTCAAGCGAGCGCAGCGTAGATCGGCCGGCAGGCGCGTACTCAGGCTGTGCGTCGCCGCCGGGTCGGAACGACCGCTCCGCAACGCCCGCTGCTGCCGCGATCCGACGTGACCCGAGCTCGCACCTAAGCCATCCGGACTGGCCTGTAACCAGTTTCGATTGTCCGGCAATCCGCCGCCGTGCAATGCTAAGTCAGCGCTCTACTGTTGTGTGGCCTGGTCCGGACAGGTGCCGAATGGGAATGCCCGCCGCCCGCATCACGGATATGCACACCTGTCCGATGGTGACGGTGGTGGTCCCCCATGTCGGCGGCCCGATCGCGGCACCCTGCTGCCCGACGGTCCTCATCGGCAAACTTCTGGCCGCGCGGGTCGGCGACACGGCGGTCTGCGCGGGGCCGCCGGACACGATCGTTCAGGGTTCGCCGACGGTGCTGATCGGGGGCCAGATGGCCGCGCGCATCGGGGATAAGACCGCGCATGGCGGCGTTATCGTCGCTGGTTTGCCGACGGTGCTGATCGGCTAGAGCTGCGCCCGATCCCATTGCCCACGGTCCACGACAGCACCCCGCGGCTGGCACAGCGTGTCCTCCCACCCAACCCCTCATCCTGAGGTGACCGCGTCAGCGGGCTTCGAAGGAGGCCTCCAGGGATCGCGGCGCTGGCTGGAGGGCTCCTTCGAGGCCTCTGCTGCGCTGCGGCACCTCAGGACGAGGGGATGGGTTGAAGAGCCGCTCCGCGGCCTCCCTGTCGTGTGTCGTGGACCGTGCGCATTTCAATCGGGCGCAGCTCTAAGTCCTTATTTTGACGCGCTCTCTTGCGCCGAACCGGTGTCCACTTCAGCGGAGAGTACTCTAGTACTAAGTTGCGGCGATCCCGACCTATGGTCTGGTTCAGCGAGACCGGCGGACGCCCGCCGCCGCGCCGTCGGCCGGGATAAAGTGCTCTCCGCAGCGGTGCACGCCGGTTCGGCGTCGGTGAGCCACGCCGGAACAAAGCTCCGGCGCGCCGTGCGGTCCTATCGCCCGGCGGAGACCGGCACGATCCTGAGCTCCGGCGTGTTCGGCACGCTCACGGCCTTGACGCTGCTGTAGCGGTCGAGGCGCAAGGAGATCATGGTCTCGAACTTGCTGCGGACCTCCGATACCGACAGACTCTTGCCGCCGCCGCCGCTATAGAAGATCGGACGGTTGGCCGCCGCGGGCTTCGGCAGAAGCGCCGCCGCCACCGTGTCGGGCTTGTGCGTGACCTCATCGATCATCCGCTCCGCCCCGTCCGGCCCGAGAAAATGGACAAGATAGACCTCGCCGCCGGTGAGATTGCGGCCAATACGGCGGGCGATGCGCAGGCTGTCGCGCTTCAGCATCTCCGCGGCGAGGACGGCCGACAGGTAGGGGTCGCGTCGCAGGTCGAGGATGCGGGTGCGCTGCGCCGCAGCGAGATCGCCGGCCGCGAGAAGGGCCGCTTCCTGTGCCAGGCCATAGCGCGGTCCGAACTCGCGCACCACGCCGAGCCAAGTCTTCTCGATGAACTGATACAAGCCCGAAGCTGACGACGTCTGCGCCTGGACCTCGGTCTTGAAGCTCGATTCCTTGTCGGCGATCGCCATCAGGAGAACCGGATCGACGCTCGTGGCGCGGGATGCGCGGACGATCTTCTCCACGAGGTAGCGCCTGATCCGCATCGGGCCGAAGGTGAGGAGTTCGTCCGGATTGCGCGAGCCCTGACCTTCGAGTTCCTGGGCCAGCGCCGAGTACGCAGCCAGTTCCGGTCGGCTGCCCGCACGCACCCGCACGGCACCGATGTCGCCCTCGACCAGAGATTTGCCGACGCCCGCCGAGAGCTTCACGGCCGGCGGCGTCAGGGATTGCACGTCGGAGAGGCCGCCCGGACCCTTTTGGCCGGCCGGGGGGGCGACGCGGATCGATGAGGCTAGAGGCGACGTCGGGTCGGCATCGACGTCGGTGACGTCATAGAGTTGCGCCGCCACGTCGGCGCTGACGATGATGACCGGCTTGTCCTCACCCAGCGTGAGCGTCGCGGTGGCCTGCTCGATCTCCTCGTCGGGCTCGGGGGCCTGCGGCACGATCAGCCAGCCGACTCCGACCCCGACCAGCATCAGGGCGGCCACCGCCGCGATGCCGAGATACGGCCGGTGGCCTGTCGGGGCGCTGGACGCGATCGCGCACAGGGATTCCCACAGGGTCTCGGGGGCGGTCTCATCGCTCCGCGCGGCGGGGTGCGCGACCGCCCGGTGGCCTTGGACGAAGGTCGCGATCTCCGGAAACCAGCGCGCGTCCGTCGCCGGATCGGCCGCGGCCTTGAGACGGCCGATTCCCGCCTCGATGTCCGCCGCCATGCGCTGGTCGACCTTGAGGTGACGGCGCAGCGCGCTCGCCCCCCCTCCCGTTCGCGCCACGAGATCGACGGCCTCGAACCACTCGACCAGGGACGGGCGTGGCTTGGCGAACGGCGTCCCCTGGCACGGGAAGACCTTCAGGCCGCAGGACCGGCAGGAATAGGCCCTGTTCCGGTTCTCCCGCAGGAATCCCTGGCGGTTGCCGCAAGCGGCGCAGGACGCGTCCGTGAAGCGCAGCCGCATGACCTCATCGAGGCAAATTTCCTCGGTCAATCGGGGCTCGGTCGAAGCGCGCATGCTCAATTCCCGACCTTGATCTGATAGACCGCAAGACCGAAGCCGGGGTCGAGATCCATCGCCCGCGCGAGGGTGTCGATGGTCCTCACCGGGCCGCCGCCCTCGATGGACCGGAGGCCGCCGGTCGCGACCACGAGCTGCGAGCGCGCCGCGCCCGAAGCCGGGACGTCCAGCCTGACCGCGAAGCTTGCCCGGCGGCCCGTCCGCTTCAGGTAGCGCGCGAGGTCGTGTACGGTGCCATCCCCCTCGACCAGGAGGACGGTGCCGGTCTGCGCATCTCCGAGGTCGACGCTGCCGCGCAACTCTTCGCCGCTGCGCAGCCGATCCTTGTCCAGCCGCAACTTTGGTACGTTCGCGGTTTTGGCTCGCGCCTGTCGGGCGAGCAGATCCACCAGCGCGCATTGTCCGGATTCGATCTGCCGCACCTGGATCTTGGCCTCGAAGCCCAGGGCCTGCTTGAACGCCTTGTCGAAGTCGGCGAACGGCTGCGCCGTCATCCCGAAGCCCTCGACAACCGCCTCCTTGGAGCTGACCGACGCCGGTGTGAGGAAGAAGCACACACCGCCTGGATAGTTATGGATGTAGGCGGCCACCCGCTCCATGGTCGGGGCGGCCGGCGGGTCCGGGGATGCCGGACCGGTCGTGGGCTCCGGGGTCGGCTCCGGAGAGGGCAAGGGTATCGATTGGGGATCTGGACCGGATCGGGGCGCGCGCGGCGACTCGGGTGGAGCCGGTGTCGTTGAGGGGTCGGGCTGCCGCGATCCCGGTTCGGAATACGGGGGCGCGGGCGGCACCCGAGCCGGATCCGATCGGGATTTGGGCGAGGTCGGTCCAGGTGTCTGCCTAGGTGCCGGTGCGGGTGTCGGCTCGGGTCCGGACGTCTCCAGGAGGGGCGGCCCCGCATCCGGCAGGGACGGCTTCGGCTCGGGCCAGAGCAGGGCCGCGGCCGCGAGGCCGGCCAACAGAGCGGCGGCCGCACCGCCGATCGCGAGACCGAGGCTACCGCGCTTCGTCATCCGCGGGCTTCCTGGCCGCGGGTCCCGCGTCGCCCCCTGCGCGATCCAGCCCTCGACCTCGGCCATGCTCTGCGGACGCGAGCGCGGGTCGGGCTGCAGCATGCGCTCGATCAGCGGAAGGAGTTGCGGTGCGACGCCGGTGAGGTCCGGAACCGACATACGCTTCGCGATGAAGTCGGTCTGGCCGCCGCCCATGTCGAGCGGGCGACCGCGGCTTGCCTCCGCCAGGACGAGGCCGAGGCTGTAGATGTCGGATCGCGGCGTGATCTCGCCCCCCTGCAGGCCGCACTGCTCGGGCGAGACGTAGGCGTACTTGCCGGCGAAGCCATCGCCGATCACCGTCCGCGTCTCTGCGAGCCGTGCGATCCCGAAATCGATGAGCTTGGCGCGCGCCGGATCGCCGGCTGGGAGGATGATGTTGTCGGGCGTCACGTCCCGATGGATGATCCCGGCCTCATGCGCCGCCCCCAGGCCGCCGGCGAGACGCCGCCGGAGGGTGTCGACAGCCTCGCGCGCGAGCGGTCCGTGCTTGAGCCGCTCGGCCAAGGACTCGCCGGTGACGTACTCCATGGCGAGAAACGGCAGGCCGAGCCTGCGGTCGATCGCGAACACGAAGTAGCGCACCACCGCGCCGTGGTGGACGTGATGGAGCGCCGAGGCCTCCTTGCGGAACAGCGTCAGCGCCGTATCGTTCTCCTCGAAATCGGCGCGCAGGACCTTGATGGCGACGGTGTCGCCGGTCTCGATCGCATGCCCGCGAAAGATCTCGCCCATGCCGCCGGTCGCGATCGGTGCGTCGATCTCGTAGAGGTCGCTCAACCGTGTCCCAGGGCCGACTCGCGTGGTCCTACGCGCGTCGATGACCGTGCGCCCGTCGCCCATCAGGCGCCTCCTGTGGTCGCGTGCGTGGCCACCCTGACCCTCCTGTCCGCGTCGCCGCGCGCAGCATCCGCCGGATCAGTGCGGTCGCCGCATCGGATGACGATGACGGTGACGTTGTCGGACGCGCCGCGCTCCAGGGTGAGGCCGAGCAGCCTGTCGCAGGCGTGTTGCGGCTCCGCCGTACCGGCGGCCATCAGGATGTCGTGATCCGCGACGTGACCTGTGAGCCCGTCGGAGCAGATCACGAAGACGTCGCCCGGGAGCACCGAGCCCTGCTCCAGATCCACCCCTGGACGCTCGTGGACGCCGACCGCCCGGGTCAGCACGTGCTGGCGGGGCCACGCCGCCAGCTCGGCGGCATTGAGGATACCGCGTTCGAACAGGTCGCGACCCTCGGTGTGATCTCGGGTGAGCTGCGCGATGGCTCCGTCCCGGATGCGGTAGATGCGGCTGTCTCCCGCCCACACGCAGGCGAAGTCCCGCCCGAAGACCAGGAGCACCGCGACGGTCGAGCCGATGATGCAGTCCCGGGCCTTCCCCAAGGCCCGCAGGGCGGCGTTGGCCCGCAGGACCCGGTCCTCCAGGCGCGCCATCAGGTCCGCGGCCGAGACGGCCGCCCCGATCGTGGCGAGGGCCCCCACCACGGTATCGCTCGCGAGCGCGCCATCCTCATGGCCGCCCATCCCATCCGCCACGGCGAAGACGCCGAACTCCGGCGCGACGAGGAAGCGATCCTCGTTATCGGACCGCACGCGGCCGGGATGGCTGACGCCGCAGCTCTCGATGCGCAGCAGGTCGATCGGAAGAGGGTCGGAGGCCGAACCGGGATCAGACGGCATCGGCATCGAATTGCCCCGTGAGCAGGCCGGTGAAGAGATAGGGGTCGGGCAGCCCGGGGCAGGTGAGCGCCAGGGCTGGAAAGTCCGGGCCGCCGACCGTCCACCAGTAGCTCATGCCGGCGTGCAGCCCGACATGCGCCAGGGATCGCTGGCGCTCGAAGCTGGCCGCGACGTCATGGCCGTCGATCGGTCGGATCAAGGCTTCGCCGCGCAGCCGTCGCGTGCCGGCGGTCGGCGCGGGCAGGCTCGACGGGACGGCCTCCGGCAGGAGGGCGAGACCATCCGTCACAGCCGTGAAGGGGGTGTCGCGGGACAGGGTCGACAGGAGGAAGGACTCGGCCAGGCCGAACCAGCCATCGAACGGCTCGATCTCCGGCGGCGGCAGGCCGTCGCGATGTCCCGTCCGGCAGAAGAGGGTGAGCGGAAAGTAGCGCCCGATCCCATCGGCCGAGGGCATGATGGCACCGAGGAGGGGCTCGCCCGCGAGGGTGGGACCGAGCCAGAAGCGCCAGATCGGCGCGCGCAGGTACGCCTCGGTCCAACCGGTGCGCAACCCGTGCCGGCTCGCCGAGACGGCGCCCTCGATCCAGGGTTCCCAGACGTTGAGGACGGGGCGCGGCACCGACAGGGCGATGAAATCGCGCTTGGCCGGGAGCTTTCCGAACAGGCCGCAGGGCACGTCACATTCCCGTAGGACAGCGGAACTCGCGCAGGGCCGCCAGCGCGAGGGGATTCTGGAGGGTGTTCACCTCGAATTTGTAAGAGATCTGACGCGTGCCGGCGGTCAGGGTGGCCACGACGGCGTCGCCCTGCTTCAGCACCGACCCCGAGTCGAGGAGGCGGAACAGCGACCAAGCGCCGGTCTTCTCGACCACGGTGCTGGGGCCGCTCGAATTGCCGAAGAAGCTCGGCGGTCCCTCGATCAGCAGCGCCGTCCGGCCCGGCACCGCCGGGCCGGGCCATTGCACGACGGTGGGCGCCGCGACGCCGCCCTGCATGGCGACGACGCTGCCGTTCACGTCGAGCTTGGTCTGGGCGGCGTCGCCGGCCAGCGTCAGGGGCGTCACCGACATCGTGACGGCCGGCATGGATCCGCCCGTCGAGAAGAACGCCTCGCGGATCTCGGCGGCACGTTGGAATTCCCGCAGCGTCGCGGCCGAGAAGCCCCGCGCGACCTGATCGTCGACCCGCCATGTCCATTGCGGACGAGAGCGGTCCGTGCGGCTGGCGAGGTACTGCGTGAAAAACTTGTCGAATTCACCGTTCGGGCCGAACAGCTTGGCGAAGTCGGCGAGCGGAACCTCGCGGTCGCTGCCCCGGGCGAACGGGTAACGGTTGGTCGCGATCTGGGTGCAGTCGCGGATGACGTCCTCGGCCAGCGCCCGGCTGATCTGCACGCCGGCTGCGCCCGCCGCGCTGCCCTCGAACTCCGTCGCGATCTGCCGGATCATCGCCTCGAACGGGGGCGGGAAGCGCGCGGAGAGCGCCCGGAGCGCGGAGGCCTGCGTCACGAGGGTGTTGTTCGCCGCCGCCGCTTGGCTCGGGTTCGTCGCCTCGAGCGCGGCGTTCTTGATCTCGTTCAGCACAGCAATGAGCGCGTCGATGGTGCGCCGGCCCGGATCGCCCTCCGTCAGGATCTGGATCGGTCGGAAGGTCGCCTCAATATTCGCCCCCGGCGCTTGATTGGCCGGGGCCGCGAACCGGTCGACCGGACCCACGCCGCCTGCGGCCATCGCCGTGCCGACGGCGGTGCGTCCGAGCGCGACGGCGGCATCGCCCGTGCCCATCGGCATCGCGGAACCGACGCGCTGCTCGATGGACTTCGCCACCGCGCCGGCCGCCGCTCTGGCGTGGTCCGCGGCCCGCGCCGGGCGCTCGCGGGTCAGGCGGGTCTCATCGCGGATCGATTCGAGGATCTGCCGGAGCGGCGAGGTCGGCGCCGCGATCGCCTGGAGGGCGACGTAGCGCGGCTTGTCGGCGGCGAGCGGCCGGATCTTCAACCGACGCAGGGCGCCGTTCCAGCTCTGCTGAAATTCGCGCGCGTAGATCTTCAGGAGGTCGCCGAACAGCGAGGTATACTGGGAACGCACCGATTGCTGTTCGCCGGACGCGCCAAGCACCCAGCGATCGCGCTCGGCGATATCCTGAGCATCCCCGAACCGATCGATGAACGCGTCGAGGAAGCCGTCGTAGGTGAAGAAGAATGGCACGCGCACGCTGTCGAGGTCGGCTCCGCCGGCGGCCTCGAAGACCAGGCCCGCATCGGATCCGGCCGCCCTCGCGGCGGTCCAGTCCCTGGCCGTTGCCGCCCGCGCCTCGGACTTTAGGACCTCGTAGGTGCGCTCCGCGATGCTGAGCCGGGCAAGCGTGCGCTGGCTGTCGTCGACGAGGGCTTGATTGACCGTGACGAGGGGCGTGCTGCCATCATCGAGGTCCAGCATCGCCTGGAGGTGATCCTCCAGGAGCTGCCGCCCGCGCGCGAAGCCGGCCCCCGGATAGAGATTCTCGGCCCAGTCGCGCCGGAACCAGTTCACGACGAGGCTTCGGTCGAGCGGGACCTCGGCGCGCCCCCCCAGCATCAGATAGACCTTCAGCGCCTCGTAGATGAAGCTGGGATTGGCGCGGTTCGCCTCGAGCTGCTCCTCGAGGCGGAAGATCAGGCGCGGGCGAAACAACCGCTCCAGGCCCGCCCGGTAGCTCGTCTCGGCGGCCGAGCGCAACCGCGGTCGCTGACTGAGACCGAAGGTTGCCATGATCGGCTCACCCTCGCCTCTGCTCGCATAGCCGGTCGGCAGGTAGCGCAACGCGTTGAGCAGCGGCAGAACCTTAGAGAAATTGCGGTCCGCCACGACAGGCTCGCGGAGGATCTCCGCCGCATCGGCGCGGTATTTGCCCGTCAGCCCGTTGGTCAGGCTGATGAGTTGGTTGTTGCGCAGGAAGCTCGTCCACCAGAGCCCGACGAGCAGGGCGGCACCGAGGGCCAGTCCGGCATAGGCGCCGAGCCGCACGAGGTTCGCTCGGCGCATCGCGGCCCGGTTGGTGGTGACCCAGCCCGCCTCGCCGATCACGACCTTCCGGAGGAGGTCGGTGAGGAAGTAGCTCCGCCCCCGGCCGGAATAGGCGGCGACGCCGACGTCTTGCGAACCGAAGCTGCGCGAGAGTGCGCCGATCAGCTGGTCGATCGGTGTTCCCTCCTGCGTGCCCGACGTGAAGTAGAAGCCGCGCAACGTTGCATTGATGTGGTAACGGCTCGGTTCGAACACCCGATTGCAGAAGTCGACGACGCGTCCCCGGATCGTCGCCACTTGGCTCGGGAAGCCGAACAGGACGACGCGGGCTGTCGGCGCAACCTCATTCTGGAGGCGGTCGGGCATCCATTCGTTGAGTCGCTCCACCAAGGCATCGAATTCGGTCGGCACGTCGCCGACCATGTTGCGGGTCTTGTCGGCGGTCTGAAAGGTATGACCCCAGACCATCTCCCGCTCATATTCTGAGAGCTGACCGAAGAACTCCGTGAAGCCGGCGATCAGATCCATCTTGGTGAAGACGACGTAGACCGGAAAATCGACCTTCAGCTGGTCGTGCAGTTCGATCAGGCGCGCGCGTACCGCCGCCGCGTGGGTCTCGGCGGCGGCATCGCCGCCGGTGAGCAGGTCCTCGATGCTGATCGCGACCAAGACGCCGTTGATGGGCTGACGCGGACGCGCACGGCGGAGCAGGTCCAGGAAGGCGAGCCAGCTGGATCGATCGCCTTTCGGCGAGGTGTCCTGCGTGGTGTACCGGCCGGCCGTGTCGATCAGCACGGCGTCCTCGGTGAACCACCAGTCGCAGTAGCGGGTCCCACCAAGCCCGGCCACGGCCTCCGGGGTCCGGCCCTTGGCGAGGGGAAACTTGAGGCCTGATCGCACGAGCGCCGTGGTCTTGCCCGCGCCGGGCGGACCGATGATGACGTACCAGGGCAAGTCGTAGAGGTAGCCGCTCTTGCCGCCGCGCGCCTTCTTCAGCGTGGCGAGCGCGTCGCTCATCCGCTCCTGGAGCACCGTTCCGTCGTTGGCCTCGGCGTCGGCACTGGCAATCTCGGCTTGGAGCGCGCGCGTCGCCTTGCGGCGCTGATACCAGTTCCAGCCGATCGTGCCGGCCAGGCCGCCGAGGACAAGGCAGCAGAGCAGGACGCGGGGCCAAGCCGCTTCGAGGGGGCGCGCATCGGCGAGCGCGAGAAGGGGCCCACCCCACCAGATCAACCCCGACAGGCAGAGGCCTCCGATAATCAGCGCCGCACGCCCTATCCACGCCTGCAACGTCATCCTTCCGAGGCCTCGATCCCGTTCAGTATGGTGGTCTCTCCCTGCGCGGGGAGCCGGGTCTGGTGTCCAGCCGCGTCCCGCACGATGCCCTCAGCGCTCGCGCGGGACGACGATGTCGACGCGCCGGTTGCGGGCGCGACCTTCCGGCGTCTTGTTGCTGGCGATGGGTACGTCCGAGCCCTTGCCTTCGATCGTGACCCGGTCCGGCTTCAACAGGCCGGCCTTGAGGATGTCGGCAACGGCCTTCGCCCGCGCCTCCGACAGCACGAAGTTCGATGGGAACAGCACCGTCTTGATCGGGATCGCATCCGTATGGCCCACGACCTTGACCGGGCCGGCGGTCTTGTCCAGCAGGTGGGCGAGACGCTGCAGCAGGCTGACGAAGTCCGGCTTGACCCGCGCGTCCGCCGGCCGGAACAGCGCCGCGGCCAAACGCAGGACGATCTGAATGCCGGACTCGATCACCGAGACCGCGCTGTCGTTGATCTCGGCCCGCAGCGCATCCTGGAATTTGCCGGCTTGGCTCTCGACCGGCGGGGGCGGAGGCGGGGGCGGGGGCGCGTAGACGCGCCGCTGTATGCTCACCTCGGAGAGCGGATGGAGCTGGGTCAGTTCCGTGGCCGTGGCCTCGGCGTTTCCGACGAGGAGTGTGCGCAGAAACAGGAACAGGCTCAGCAGCACCGCGCCGACAAGAGAGCCGGCGGCCCAGAGCGGGACCTGCAGTCGCCGCGCCTCGGGTGGGATCGTTTGACCCTGCCAGCGCGGCGAGACCTCGCGATCCACGGTACGGGTCCGGCGCAGCAGTTCATAGAGTTCGCGTTGGATGCGCTGGAGATTCGCCGCGCCGCCCCCGCCCGTCCGATGCACCCCTTGAAATCCGATCCCGAGGCATGCGTGGATCAGTTCGAGCAAATGGTAATTCCCGATCGGATCGATCTTGGCCCGGTCGAGCTGCTCGAAGAAGCGCACGCCGCCGACGCGCTCGCCGAAGAACCGGCTCAGCATGCTGTACTGAGTCCAGACGTGGCGCTCATCGGTGGGGATATTCTGGACGATGTCGTCGGCCGTGGCGCAAACGATATACTTCGCGGCCCGTACCTGTTCTGCTTCGGCGCCGGCCGCGCGGGCGTCCTGCTCGAGATCCTCGATGCTGGCGGCGACCTGCTCCATCAGGTTCGAGAAGGACGCCGTCGAGAGTTGAACGCGCAACCGACCCAGCAGCAGCAGCAGGGGAGCGGCCGCGCGCAGGAGCGGGTTGGCGTTCGGGGCGACGACGACGTCCCGCTTCATCACCAGCGCGCGCGCCCGTTCGGCCGGCGCCGCGGCCGGTCCGCGTGCGGACAGATCCGAGGTTGCCCAATCGTCCGTCTCGGAGGGCCGGCCTTCCCGGGCCGAGGGCGGGTCGGGAGGACGCGGATACGGGGCTGATGGGTGTGGTGTGGGCTGGTAGGATCGCGCCTCCGCGGGCGCCTGTGGCCCTTCGGGCATCCGTCCGCGCCCGCCCGGATCCGGCAGGATGATCGTCCGATCGGTTCGGCCGAACGGGTCGTTCATGGCGACCGAACTCCCTTTGAGACCGAGTCGCGCGGATCCCGACCCAGGGTCGGGATCCGCGCGCCCGGCGGACGCCCGCCGCCGCGCGACCCGTGCTTGCGCGCCCGCGCCGCGAAGCGCGCCGGTGCGGCGCGCAGGGGCGAACCCGCTCGCCGCTGCTCCGAGGCGTTCGAACCTCCAACACGTGCGCTGCGCACGCTCATCGCCGGACGTCCAGCACCGCCCACAGCTCCAGTTCGAGCTGCGGCCAGTCCCCGGAGAAATGCATCCCGATCGAGCTGGCGACCGAGAACTCGGGCCATAGGGGCGATTGCCGATCGAGGAGGAAGTACACGTGATCGGCGAGCGCACGGATCTGAGGGGGCGGCGTCGGGAGATGCACGAGCGGCACGCCGGGCAGGTTGGCATGCACGATCTCGTTCATCTGCGTGTTCGGTCCGACCTTGAACAGCTGCGGGAACTCCGATTGGATTTCGGTGAGTGGCCGGCGCGCGGCGACCTCGAGGACGAGGCTCGCATTCCGGAACAGGTTGCGGTCCCGGATGACGGACACGAAGGCGTTCGCGGCCCGCTCGACGATCGGCATCCGGATGGCGCGACGACCAAGCTGCGCGGAGAGGAAGTCCTGGATGTCGCGCAGGATGGGCTTGAAGACCGTCTCGAGGTCGTCGTGGTCGTAGGCCGGGTAGGTGCGGGCGCGCCGGTCGGCCGTGGTGAAGGTGGCGAGTTCGCCCGCAAGGTGCAGGAGCTCCTCGTAGAGGCGCTCGGGATGCACGAAGCGGGAGGCCGCGAAATGCTGCAGCACCGGGATATGCCTGTTGAGCAATTGCAGGATGAAGTAATCCGCGCTCTGCAATCCGCCGCCCGCGGTCGGGTCGGCCGCATAGCGGGCGAGCTCCTCCAGCTTGTTCTCGACCCAGCCGATGACGCGCTCGATCCAGCCATGCACCACCGGATGGCTGGAACTGGTGAGCACGGGCGGCGCGAACGTGTCGTCGAAGACGATGGCGCGATCCCGCACCTCGACGATGCGCGCGATCGCCAGCCCGACGTATCCCGGCTTCGCGGTCTTCCTGAGTTCGTAGGCGAGGCGGGGCTGCGCGACCTCGATATCCTCCTCGATGCGCAGGGCGGAGGTTGTGTCGATGAGGCGTACATTGGCGGGTACGAAGCGGCTGGCGCTCTCCGCCTCGGCGGCCTCGACCTCGCGGGTGTTCGGTGCGCCAATCGGCAAGGTGAGCCAGACGATATACTTGCCAGCGCTCTCCGGGATCTCGATGGGCGGCGGCGGCGGCAGCTCGGCCGGGATGTCGAACGGCGTCCCGTCCGGCATGATGCCCGCGGCACGGCGCACGGCGAACTTGCTCTGCTGCGCGAGGTCGCGGTCGATCTCCAGGGATGAGAATCCCCAGGGATACGGCGTGACGTGGCGGGTCCGGCTTTCGATGAGGCCCTCAACGTACCGGTCATTCTGCTGAAGGTGATGCGGCCGAAGGAACAGGCCCTCGGTCCAGACTACCTTGTTGCGCCAGGACATTGCCGCCCACTCTCTCAACGACGCCTGCTGACCCGCCGCGCGCGAGACCGCTCTCGTTTGTTGATGGCGCCGGCTGCCGAGTATACCGGCATAACGGCTTTTATCGGCCCGGCCAATGCTCTAATCCCACGGAAACAATCAATCTTGATTTCGTTAGAGGCGTATGTCCAGCCTGCAAGCCTCTGCGAACGCACATCCTCGATCTGACGAGTCGATCGCGTCACAGATTTTTGCGCTCTGGATGTAACATCCACCGGCTGTGTGCTCAAAATGCCATGGTGGCACAACATGGCAAAACGGTAAGCCGCGCAATGTGTGGAAGACCGCTGAGGTCGACAATTGTGGAACCGCCGCGCATGAAGGGATCGCAGCCGGGCGGATCAGCACGTGCGACGTCCGGGCCTGAGCCGGGTCGCGCGCGGTACACGGCAGCACGCTGTGCCGGCCATAGCGGGTGATCCGCACCCCCCGTATCCTGAGGTGCCCGCGTCAGCGGGCCTCGAAGGAGGGCTCCAGGGATCGCAGGGCCATCTGGAGGGCTCCTTCGAGGCCTGCGCTGCGCTCCGGCAGCTCAGCATGAGGGGGCAGGGTGGGACAGGCGCTCCGAGGCCTCCCTGTCTCGTGTCGTGGACCGTGCGCGTTGCGATCGTGCGTGGCTCCAAGCCCTTGTTGTGACGCGCTCTTGCGCCGAACCGGCACCACTTCGGCGGATGTGCGCTCTAACGGCCCTTGTCGTAGCAGTCCGCGAAGATCACCATGAACGCGTCGACCATGCCATCATCGTGCAGCGACGCCAGGGCGTCCCAGCGCGTCGTGTAGATGTCCCAAAGGCGGGCTTTGCGTGAGCCGAGAAGGCCACCCAGGCCGCGATCCTTCTCGTCCGAAGCCTCTATTCCCTCGGGGCTCAGTTCCTCCGCCAGGAGGCGCAGCGCGTTCTGCATGGCCGCATAGGTCTTGACCTGATGGGTCTTCAGGTCACGAAAGCTCGCCTCCATCGCGGGCCGCGCCTCGAGGTAGCCGCTCGATGGACGGCCCAGCATGATGCGCAGGGCGTCGTCGACGGTCGGGGAGAATTTCAGGGGGTTGTTGTCGAGCGCCTGAATCGTCGTCTGGTTCGCGGCTTTGACAACGCGCTTCGATTCGGTTCTGGCAGCCAGAAGCTGCTTCACGTTATCGACGCTGAGACGGAGAATGGCGCCGCACTCCTCTGCTAGGTCGCCCGCATCCTGCCAAGCCAGAATTTCCGGCGGAATGCCGAGACCCGCCGCGAGGCGACGGACGAACCTGTCGGCATCGAGCGCTGATCGTGCCGGCGCGTCCGGCTCCCCCGATGCGCCGACACGATTCCCTGTTTCGACGGCTGGTGCAGGGCCGCCCCCGTCGGACTTGCGCCAGGGATCAACTGCCGGAGGGGTCGCGGCGTCGAGGGTGGGGGTGGTGTGAGGGGGATTGCCCGTCGAGTCGAAGGTCGGGGTCGGGAACGGCGGCTCGGGGAGGCGGCGCGGGTTTGGCAGAGGCGAGGGGCGTGCGCCCGGACCCTCGGCGCCCTCTTCGGGCCACCCGGGCCGAGGCGAACTGGCCGGACCAGGCAGATCGACTAGCCAGTCAACGAAGTCGGGCTGAACCGGACGGCCAACCAGAGGGGATTTCAGCTGCTGGCTCGGGATTGGCGGTGTCTCGAAGGGCAGGTCCCAGCAATCCTGGTCGCCGGCCCGCGACGGGACCGGGGGCGCCTGAGCGGGACGCGACTCTCCGTCGATCCGGGCCAGGATGACGTATTGGCCGATCTGGATGCGATCGCCATCCCTCAGCCGATAAGCCTCTTGTAACCGCTGCGCGCTGCGATTCACGAACACGCCGTTCCGAGAGACGTCCTGCAGCCAATAGCCATCGTCCCGGTGGCGAACCTCGGCGTGTTTGCCGGAGATCACCCGGTCCGGGTCGGGCAGGGTCCAGTCGAGGTACTGATCGCGGCCGATGTCGATACCGCGCCGCCCCGCCAGGCTAATGCTGAGCGGTCCCCCGTCGGGCAGAACGGAGAAATTCTCTATCAAGAGGGTGAGCGTCATCGTTCATTCCCACCATCGACCCGCGCCATGATCATGTCCCGCGCCCACTTCGCTGTGTATGAACGCGGCGGTGATCCCCCCGCGGCCAGGCGGACAAGCCCCCTGCGCCTGGCCTGTCTCGCTATGGCATCCGCTCCGCCACCCTCACCCTGTTGGGACGAGGACGGGGCAGGATGAGCAGGGCCAGCCAATCACTGCGCTTCGCGGCGCATCAACGGAAGGCCGAGATCGATGCAGGCCTGAAGGCGGCTTGACCGATCGCGTGCCGTCACCGTGGCAAGCGCGACGAGAATCGCCGTCCGCGCAGCCTTCGGGGTCATTTCCGGCGTCGCCTGGACGATCGCCTGCGCGCTCGGTCCGATATTGCCGCCCGACCAGCCTGCCGCGAGTGCCACCCAAGGGGTGGCGAGACGCTGGTTTCCGGTCATGCCCAGGCGCAGGGCCTCGCGGCGCAGCAGGTCGTCGGGGTCGCGGACCCAGGCCTCGGCAGCCTGCAGAGGTGCATCCTCTTGACCGATCTGGATACAGCAGAGGAGCCGCACGCTCTGCGCGCCCCACCAGACCGCTTCGCGCCGCCCGAGGGCGTAGGCCAGGAAGCTGATCCCGTCCTCGGGCGTCCCGCTGCGGCGCAGCCGCTCGAGGAATGGCAACGGCTGCTCGGTCGTGGGCGCCGCGTTGATGTCGCGCTCCGCACTGGGAAACGCCTCAAACAGATCGCGTGCGGTGTTGAAACGGCTGCCTGCCACTGAGGATCCGTGGGAATGCGAGGGGTGTCAGTTCAGGGTGATGAGCGGCGCTTTTTCCTCGATCAGAGCCGTCCCCTGCACTTTGATCATGCCGGCCTCAATCGTGATCGAAGCCGGATCCATGGTGATTTTACTCGCTCCGCACTCGAGAACGATCTTCGTTCCCGCCTTGATGTGGACTTCCTGCGCGACGTCATTCTTCCAGTTGCCGCTCTCGACCTTTAGGCTGTCGTCGCCGTTCTTGATGACCGTCGCGCGCGACGCTGACCCGCTCGGCGTCTCGAACGTGCTGCCGACCTCCCGCGTCTCAGCATGGCGCACCACGGCGGCCAGATCCTTCTCTGCCCGGAGGTCGATCTTTTCCGACGATTTCTCGTCGTCGAACGTCAACTGATTGTAACCTCCATGACCCTTTGTGGAGTCGGATTTCATTCCTGACATTGTCTTTTTGCCAGGCAGTTTAAAGGGATAGGGATAGTCCTTGTTGTAGACTGTTCCGACCACGAGCGGCTGATCCGGGTCGCCCTCCAAAAACTGGACGACGACCTCCTGGCCGACCCGTGGGATGACTTGGAAGCCCCAGGATTTTCCGGACCACATCTGCGCTACGCGAACGGGACGGGAAATGCTGTCCTTGTCCCGATTCCAATGGAACTGCAGGAAGATGCGACCCTCCTCATCGACGTCGATCTCCTCGGATTCCCGGCCCTTGCGCGTCGTCACGATGGCGGTCTGCGGACCCTGCACGGTCGGACGTGGCGTGACGAGCGGGGCCCGATAGGGCCGGTCGACGGGCTGAAGCTCGTAGGTGCCGCTGTACAATTCGTCGACGCTGGCGTTTGGGCCGCTGCGGTACGTTTCTGGGCTGATCACGTGCCGGGCCGAGACGACGAGATACTGGCCGTCATCCGTGGGATGGTTGCGGATCGTCACTAGCCCGCCGGGATAGAGGCTCGCGGCGTCGCCGACCGCGCTGCGGCGATGGTCGACCGCCTGCTCGGCCTCGAGCCGCACCTTCGCGCGCTTCTTGCCGAGATCCCGCTCCGTGTAGCGGCCGGGAAAATCGTACGCCTCCAGCGAGGCCTTCTCGTAGCGCTCCGAGCCGCTGGCATCGGCCTTGAGATTGGCCGTCGGCTTCATGTAGTCGAAATCGTTGGTGGCGTAGGTGCCGGTACGGAATGTCCGATCGGCTCGCCAAACCGAGACGTGCTCGCGCTCGCGCCGGTCCTGGTCGGTCAGAGGAATGAACGGCACGACGCCGCCGGCAGCGTCCACCGGCCGATGACACGATCGCGAATCGGCGAGGATCAGAAGATGTTTGCTCTCGCTATGCTCGTAGAACGTATATAGACCCCATTCCTGGAGCAGGCGCGAGACGAAATCGAGATCGCTTTCGCGATACTGTACGCAATATTCGATTTTGTCGTAATCGCCGTAGTTGGCCTTGATCTTGAAGTCACGAAACCCGGCCCGCTTGAACACATCTTCCGCGATATCTATTGCGTTCTTGTCTTTGAAGATGCGGCAATCGGCCCGGCGACCCAAAAGCCACAGCCACGGGCGAAGTATCAGGCGATAGGCATACGCGCCCTCGCGAACCCCGATCCATTGCGCGCCAGTGACGATTCCATTGTAATATCGGGCGACACCATCGTAAGATTTGAACCGAACATATGCATTTTTACCGAGCAATTTGTCGAAATCAAAATTTTGATCCGCGCACAAGGCCTCAACTCGGTATTCGAACAACTGGTCCAAACCTTCGTCCGCGTCGAAGCGAACGAGGACGAATTTATCTCGACCGGCCGGAGTAACAAACTCTGCAGCGCGATCTTGTTGCGAGGCCTTGCCGTTGTCTCCGTAATTCAACATCTGTTCCGTGCTGGCGTTCCGAATTTGGCAGCGCTATAATGTATCCCGCGAAACCCGGCAATCATCGGCCGGCTCCGTTCAGCGTGTCAAGTTGGATGTCATGAGCCCACTGGTCCGAAGCATCCTCCAGTCCTTGCCCCTGGTACTGTGCCTGGCGATAGCGCGGGATGCCTGTGCGGATCCTGCCTATAAGGCATCCGATATCGTCAAGCATTTCGCGCCCGCGCGGCGGGCGGAGCTAGGTGGGACGCGCGCCCTCTGCATCGGCACGGAAAGCGAGTGCGCCAATCAGCTTCAGGATCACTCAAAGCCGATTGGTGGCTTCGATCTGCGGGTCAATTTCGACTACAATTCCACAAATCTGACGGGGCCGACCCGTGCGAATCTTGAGGAATTCGTCCGGGCCTTGCGGGATCCGACCCTGGAGGGTGCGCATTTTGTCGTCGAGGGTCATACTGACGGAACCGGCAGCGACGCCTACAATCTCGATCTCTCCATGCGGCGGGCGCGATCGGTTGTGGAATTCCTGACCGCCCACGGCATCCCGCCCGCGCGGCTTGAGGCGAAGGGGTATGGCAAACAGAAACCATTGGTTGCCGATCCGCTCGCGAGTCAAAATCGACGGGTCGAGACGCGGCTGAGGGCCGAGTAGGCGCTGGTCTGCTGTGGCGCTTCAAACGGACTTGACCCGCTTTCTGGAGCCTGTAACCGCGGGCTCGCCGTGCGGCGACGATCTCGATGACGCTGGGGACCTCGCGTTCCTCAGCGGGGTCGCGCAGGTCGAAAGCCGACTGCCCGACGTCTTCTTGTACCGCAATACGGACGGCGAGCTGAAGATTTTCGATCGCACGAAGATAGATTTCGGGCACGAATCCGAGACTCTGATCGGTCTCCTGGAGCGGACGCGGGATTTGCGCCTGCTGGTGCTGCTCGGGCGCCTGACGATGCTCGATCGCGATCTTCGCGGGTTCAAGCAGGTTCTCGCCTTGACCGCTGCGCTTCTGGACCAGCACTGGGACGCCATTCATCCGGGCGCCGCGGGGGACTACGATTTCCGCGCCGCCGTTCTGCAGAATTTTGATAACAATCCGACGATCATCCTGCCGCTCCAATTCACGACGCTGTTCCGGAGCCGCCGCCACGGGCTGATCAGCTTCCGGCATGTGATGGTGGCCGCCGGCGAGGTGCCGCCCGCCGCCGAGAATCCGGGCCCGGATCGCGCCGTGATTGCCCAAGCTCTGGAGGAAGCGGATCCGGCCGAGTTGCGTGATGTGCGCGACGATCTCACGGCCCTGGCCGATGCGGTCGGACGCATAGAGGCGATCACGGTCGCCCGCGGCGGACAGGTCGGTGGCGTTCGCTTGAGGCTGTTGAGCGATCTCCTCGAGCGGATGCGCGCCTTCCTCGGCGAGAGCGCCGAGGTCCCCGCCGCGACCGAACCCGAACCGCTGACGCTGGCATCGGCCGAAGCTGCCGCTTCCGTCGAGAGGCGGCCGGCCGCGGCGCTTGCCGGAGCCGTCTCGACCTCGGCACAGGCCACGGCGGCGCTCGCGGCGGCGGCCGCCTATCTGCGGATACGCGAGCCGTCGAGCCCGGCGGAAGTGCTGGTTCGCCAAGCGCAGACGCTCGTCGGCAAATCCTTCGTGGACGTCATGCGGATCCTGATGCCCGATCAGGCCCCCGACGTCGCCATCGTGCTTGGGGCGGGCCGCCGGCTCCGCCTAACCTTCGATCAACTCGCCGCCGTGCCGGACCCCGACGCGACGGACCAGACGCCGGACGTGACGGAGGACGAGGATCGCGAAGCCCCGATGGAAGCTGCAGCGCCCACGTTCGAGGCTGCGACGCGCGCAGACGCGATCGCTCTGCTGCGCGCGACGAGCGACTATTTCCGGCGATCCGAACCCGCCAGTCCGATCCCGCTGCTCCTCGAGAAGGCGGCGACCCTGGCCGATCGAGACTTTCTCAGTGTTCTCAGAGATGTCTTGGCCGAAGACAGACCTGAGTGAATTTGGCTTGGTCCTCGTGGAGCACGCATCGTCGCTCGAAAGCCTGCCAGGATGACGCAGAAAATCTATGCTCTCGCGCAAAAATATATCGTGCGCCTGATAGAGTTGTAGATTTGACGTCTGCAATCATGTCGGGACAGAAAAATTTGAGCGCGCGATGATCAGCAATCCTTCCCCAATATGATGAGGATTCGCCACTTGCATGAAAGTCGAAAATCTGTACAACGGCCAAGAATAGGGTAGGATACGGACTTCAGAAGTTCTGCGCCGGTAATTGGTCGCTTGGTGTGTCGCCCATGCCGGGTCTATCGAAAGAGCCGATCCAATGGCAGATTCGAGTCACAAGTTCATCAAGCGCAATCGGCCGCCGCGGGTTCATATTACGTATGAGGACCCGTACGACGCGGAGCGCAAAGTCGAGTTGCCCTTCGTGATGGGCGTCTTGGCTGATCTGTCGGGCAATGCTTCGCCGGTCGAAAAGCCCGAGATGAACAAGCGCGAATTTACCGAATTCGACATGGACAATTTCGAGAAGCGCATGGCTTCGATCGATCCCGCTGTCCGTTTCAACGTCGACGATCGCCTGTCCGGCACGCAGCAGAAAATGTCCGTCGAGCTGCATTTCCGGAAAATGGATGATTTCGGACCGGCCTCGGTCGCGCGCCAAGTTCCAGCGCTCGCCAAGTTGCTCGAGGCACGCGAGCAACTGTCCAATCTGCTGCGCTACATGGATGGCAAGGCCGCCGCGAGTGATCAAATCAGGGCGCTCCTGCAGGATCCCAGCTTGATGGAAGCTCTGGCCCAGCGTCTGGCGCCGCCCTCGTCCGATGGTCCGGCGGACTGATCCGCCCGGACGTCACATCTGTCATCAAAATATCGAGAGGCGCTGCGATGGCCGCCGGAAGTCCTGAGCTATCACAAGACACTGCACATGGCAGTCAACAGTACGTAGATACGAATGAGTTCACGGATCTACTTAAACAAAGCTTCAAGCCACGGACCGAGCGCGCCGCCACGGAGGTCGAGAACGCGGTCGGAACGCTGGTGCGTGAAGCCCTCGCCGACACCGCTCTGATCAAGGAGGATGTCCTTGACACGATCGAGGAAATGATCGCCCGGATCGATGAGAAGCTGACGGCACAAGTCAATACGATCATCCATGCTCCCGAATTCAAGAAGATCGAGAGCGCTTGGCGCGGTCTGAGCTATCTGGTCAACAATTCCGAGACGGATTCGACGTTGAAGATCAAGGTCATGAATGCTTCTAAACAGGAAGTATTCAAGAATTTGCGCCAATATTCCGGAGCGCGATGGGACCAGAGTCCCCTTTTTAAGCAAGTCTACGAATCCGAGTTCGGCCAGCTGGGCGGCCAGCCCTACGGATGTCTGATCGCTGATTACACGTTCAGCCATCTCCCGCAGGATGTTCAGATGCTGCGCGAGGTCGGGAAGATCGCGAGCGCCGCGCACGCGCCCTTCTTCGCAGCGGCCGATCCCACTTTGCTCGGGATGGATGCCTTCACGGAACTGGCCAATCCACGAGATCTCGGAAAGATCTTCGATACGCCCGACTACGCGCAGTGGAAGAGCCTGCGCGAACTCCCGGACTCCCGCTACGTCGGGCTCTGCATGCCGCGCGTGCTGGCTCGGGTGCCGTATGGCGCCAGGACCGAGCCGGTCGAGGAATTCGCGTTCGAGGAGGAGACCGACGGCCATTCCGGTGAAAAGTATGCCTGGATGAACGCGGCCTACGCGATGGCCGTGAACATCAACAGGGCCTACAAGGATTGTGGTTGGACCGTCCGGATCCGCGGTGTTCAATCCGGTGGCGAGGTCATCAACCTTCCGTGCCACACCTTTCCTACGGACGACGGCGGCGTCGATCTGAAGTGCCCGACCGAGATCGCGATCAGCGACCGGCGTGAGGCGGAGCTCGCCAAATCGGGTCTCATCCCTCTGATTCACCGCAAGAACACCGACAAGGCAGCGTTCATCGGCGCGCAGTCGCTCTACAAGCCGGGATCTTATTTCGGGCCTAACGGTGTCGACCAGACAGCGTCCGATAATCTGTCGTCGCGCCTGCCCTACATGTTCGCCGTCTCGCGCTTCGCGCATTACTTGAAGTGTATGGTTCGCGACAAAATCGGATCGACCAAGGAAAAGGATCAGCTGACACGCTGGCTACAGGAATGGATCAACGAGTACGTCGACGGGGATCCGACCAATTCCACCGAGCAGACCAAGGCCCGCAAGCCGCTGGCGGCCGCTCGGGTCGACATCATCGCGGATGAAGAGAATCCCGGATACTATTCCGCGAAATTCTATCTTCGGCCGCACTACCAACTTGAGGGAATGGATATCGGCATGAGCCTCGTCTCGCGCCTTCCGCCCATCCAGCAATGACCCTTGGCGCCTTCCCGGGGCCGTGCAGGGCGCGCCCCGGAACAGAGAGCCGAACGGCTCGAGACACGCCGAAAAGCCGTACAACGCCGTCTGATATCGTGGCGCCTCGGGCCGCGCGGGCGGCGCCTGAGCGCACATTACGCAATGTCTACGCATTCTGAAGCCGGTAGGGAGGAAAATGAACGATGGCCGTCGATATCTTCATTAAGCTTGATGGGATCAAAGGTGAGTCGCGCGACGACAAGTACAAAGATGAAATCGACGTGCTCGCCTGGTCTTGGGGCGCCGCTCAGTCGGGCACGACGCATGTCGGGTCCGGCTCCGGCTCCGGCAAGGTGAGCGTTCAAGACCTGAGCATTACAAAGTACATCGACAAATCGAGCCCAACCCTTTTCCAGCACTGCTGCACCGGCAAGCACATCAAGAAGGGCAAGCTTATCGTGCGTAAGGCCGGTGATAAGCCGCTCGAGTACCTCACCGTCGAGCTTGAGGACATCATCGTCACTCACTTGTCGATGGGTGGTTCTGGGGGCGAAGATCGGCTGACGGAGAACGTAACGCTGAACTTCGGGACGTTCCACGTCAAATACGCGGTTCAGAACAACGATGGCAGCAAGGGCGCAGAGACCGAGCACAAGTGGCACATTGCCAAGAACGTCGCCGGCTAAACGGGGTGCACCCGCCACCGTTGCGTCCGGCGCCGGCATCAGGGACGCCGACGCGACACAGACCTCGTGTCGGGGTTGGGCAGGTGCACCCCCTTGAGGAAGACCCCGAACTCTGCGCGCGGGGAGCGAGGGCATGAGCGGCTATACGGGTGGGGCCCGCGTTCGAAATTCCCTGATGGAGGTCTTTCGATCCGCCAATAGCGCCAAGGACGCGCGGAAGCGGGTGGAAACCCGCGACGCGGTCGGTGGGCGGATCGTCTCCGGCAGCGGGACGCATCCGAGAGCCGCCGTCAGCGCGGCAGACATCCAGCGCGGCGTTTCCATCGATCTTGAGCGATTGATGAACGCTGTTCATCTCGCTGCGGATATCGATCTTTCCCAATATCCCCATGTCCGTCGATCAATCATCAATCACGGTTTCATCGACGTCGCGAGAATGTCGATCGACGATGCCGCAGTGAACGGGATCGCTGCCGAGATTGAGCAGGCCTTGCGGGTATTTGAGCCGCGCCTCGATCCTGACTCCGTCACCGTTCGCCGCGACGATCTAGTCGATCCAGCCGAACTGAAGCTGCGCTTTATCGTCAGAGCGGAGATCCGGGCTAATCCCCTAAACGTTCCGGTGGAGTTCATCGCCGATCTAGAGCGCGATACCGGGCGGATCAAGGTCGCGCGGCGATGATGCGTGTGCGCGCCATACGGCATCGGCTTGCCGCATGAATCGGGCGTTTCTCGACCTCTACAATCGCGAACTCGCCTATCTGCGTGAGCACGCGCGCGATTTCGCCGAAGAGTTCCCCGGCATCGCCGAGCGCCTGGGCGGCCTGATCGACAACCAAGCCGACCCAATGATCACCGGATTGCTGGAGGGGGCTGCCTTCCTGGCCGCACGTGTCCAGCTCAAGATCAAGGATGAGTTTCCCGAATTCACGCAGAACCTCCTCGATCAGCTCGTCCCGAACTACCTGGCCCCAACGCCCTCTATGTTGCTGGCGAAGGTGAAGCCCGCGTTCGGCGATCCCGTCCTGCGCGACGGCCCGAGCATCGCGCGCGGCGCCTATCTCGAAGCAACCTATCGCGAGCGCGAGCGTCAGATAGCCTGCCGCTTTCGGACCACCAGCGCGTTGCGGATCTGGCCTTTCGATATCGCCGCCGCTGAGTATTTCACGCATCCCGCCCCGCTGCAGGCCCTCGGCATCGGCGGCGACGATATCGCCGCCGGCATGCGGCTGACCCTGGTCCATCGTACAGGTCAGTCGGATGACGAGACGGCCCGTGTCTCGGCGGATCCGCAGACGTGGTTCGCGGGATGCGCGCTGGACACGCTTCCCGTGCATCTTGTCGGTCCGGAGGCGGACGCGGTGGCGATCTACGAGCAGATCTTCTCCGACTGCACGGGGCTCCACCTGCGTTACGCCGATGCATTCGGCGATCCGGTCCTCGTCCGGCTTCCTCTCGACGCGATCGAGCCTGTCGGCTTCGATCCTGACGAAGCTGTGTTGCCCAAGGACGATCGCGTCTTCGATGGCTTCGATCTCCTGCGTGAGTACTTCGCGTTTCCGCGAAAGTTTCTTGGCTTCAGACTGTCGGGCCTGAACCGCGTTCTACAGGCCGTGCGCGCGCGGACCGTCGACCTCGTCTTCAGCTTCGACGAGTCGAGCCCGCGACTCGGCTCAGCGGTGCGTCCGGACGCCTTCGCTCTCTACGCTGTCCCGGCCGTGAACCTGTTCGAGATGACTCTCGACCGCGTCCCGGTGCAATCCAGCCAGCACGAGTATCACTTGGTGGCGGATCGCAGCCGATCCTTGGATTTCGAACCGCAACGGATCCTCCAGGTCTATGCCCACCAGCCCGGGCGCCCGGGCAAGGTTCCGGTCCGGCCCCTGTATGCCCCGGCAGACAGCTCCAGCAGTGCGGAGCTGTTCTACACCGTTCGACGCGTGCCCCGGCGACGCACAAGCAAGGAACGGCAATACGGGGCGGCCTCCGATTACACCGGGACCGACTTGTTCCTGTCGCTTATCGAGCCCGCTGATCTCGACGCCGACAGTGCGGTCTCGGAACTCAGCGTGCGCGCGCTCTGCTCGAACCGGCACTTGGCGGAATTGCTGCCGATCGGGGAGTCCGGCGCCGATTTCAGCCTCGCCGATGCCGGCGCGCTCAACGTCATCTGCCTCGCCGGACCGACGCGGCCGCGCGAACCGGTCGTCGCGCAGCTCCGGGGCCGCTCGGAAGTGCTGTTCTCGGGAGCCGTGTCCTGGCGGCTGATCAGCGTGCTGAGCCTCAATCCCCTGGGCTTGGTCGGAGCCCGTGCCGGCCGGGGCGGCGAGGCGTTGCGAGAGACGCTCATGCTGTTCGCGGACCTCGCCGACAGTGCCGTCGAGCGCCGCATCCGCGGGGTGCGGAGCGTGGATAGCCGGCCCGTCGTGCGGCGCCTGCGCCGGCGGACCGGCACCGGCGCTGCCCGGGGCACCGAAGTGACCGTGACCCTGGACGACAAGGCCTTCGAGGGGACCGGACCCTTCCTTCTCGGCGCGATCCTCGACCGGTTTCTCGCCGAGTACGCCTCGCTCAACCATTTCACGCAGACGGTGATCCGGACAGCCGAGCGCGGTGAGATCTTGCGGGGTCCTCCGCGGGTGGGCGGACGGAGGCTGCTGTGAGTTTCGCGGATCGCCTGCTCGCCGAGCCCTGGGCGCATGACCTGCTCACGACGCTGCGACGGATCGAGCGTAGCAGCACGCACCTGCCGCGCATCGGAGACAGCGCGGCTCGGGGCGAGGATTGCGTGACCCTCGGCCAGGATCCCTACCTTGCGTTTCCCGCATCGACCATCGCCGCGGCGGAGCGCGACGCGGGACAGAACCTGCGCCTGAGCGTCCGCTTCCTTGGGCTCCTCGGGCCGCAAGGAGCCCTGCCGCTGGCCGTCACGGATGAGACCTACGGATGGCTGCTGGACCACGATGAAGCGCTGCCGCGCTTCCTCGACGTGATCAACAATCGCTTCCTGCAGCTGTTCTATCGGTCCTGGGCGGATGCCCATCCGATCGCGCAGCACGAGCATCCCGCGGCGGATCGTTTCGAGGGTTATGTCGGGGCCGCGGTGGGGCTCGGATCCCCGGCGTTCCGCGGCCTCGACTCCGTTCCGGATTCGGGCAAGGTCGCCTTCGCGGGTCTGCTCGGCCCCGCCGCACGCTCGGGCTCCCGACTGCGCAACGCCGTGGCGGGCCTTTTCGGTATCGAGGTCGAGGTCGAGGAATTCGTCAGCACGTTCCTCGCATTCGAGCCGGGCGACCGCTCGCGGCTCGGGCGCGCCAACACGGGACTCGGGCGCGATCTGCTGCTCGGCCGCAGCGTCTTCTCCATCGAGGACCGCATCGGCCTGCGCATCTTTGCCGCCGACCTCGCAGATTATCAAAGCCTGCTGCCGGGCGAGACCCGCTGCCGTCAGCTGACCGACTTCATGCTGTTCTACCTCGGTGACGAATTCGAATGGAGCGTCGAACTCGCGCTCCCCGTCGCCGCCATCGAGCCCGTGCGGCTCGGGGCCTTTGGACGCCTCGGCTACACGACTTGGATCGGCAGCGGAAGCGACGCGTCGGGCGGTCCTTACAGGCGCGACGCTCGCTTTCACCCCGCCGAGCGGGCCGGCCGCGTCGATGAACGGGCAGGGAGTGAACCGTGAGCGACATCAGCCTCGAGACCGTCACCGGCAAGCTCAACCGTGTCGGCTATGACGCCTTCATCCAAGCCCTGCGGCAGGCCCGGACGGCCGGTCATCGCAACGTCGAGCTCGTGCACTGGGTGGCGTGCCTGCACGCGCAGAACACCTGTGATCTCGCGCTGACCGCCGACAAGTACGGGCTCGATCGCGGACGTCTGGCCGCCGACCTCGCCAAAGGGCTCGAGGCCCTGCGGCGCAACGAGACGGAGATGCCGGGCATCGCCAACAACATTGTGGACCTGCTCGATCGTGGCTGGCACTACGCCACGCTGCTCTTCGGTGAGACGCAGATCCGGTCCGGGCATCTCTTGGTCGGCGCCCTGAAGACGAACGACCTGCGCCGCGCACTCCTGGGGCTTTCGGCCGAGTTCGGGCGCATCCCCGTCGAGACGCTGATGACCGAGCATCGGACGGTCTGGGCGGGTTCCGACGAGGACAACCTCCAGCCTATGGACGGCGCCGGCGCGATCGCGGCCGGTACACCGGGGGCCGCTGCCGCTCCGGGTGGTCAGACCGCCCTCGACAGGTTTTCCCAGGATCTCACCGCCCGAGCCGAGGCGGGTGAGATGGATCCGGTCCGCGGCCGCGATGAGGAGATCCGGCAGCTCATCGACGTGCTGATGCGACGGCGTCAGAACAACCCGATCCTCACCGGCGAGGCGGGCGTCGGCAAGACGGCGGTGGTGGAAGGGTTTGCCCAGGCGATCGCCGCCGGCGCGGTGCCGCCGGCCCTGCGTGGCGTGCGCCTCTACGCCCTCGACATCGGCTTGATGCAGGCAGGCGCCGCCATGAAGGGTGAATTCGAGCAGCGCCTGCGCGCGGTCATTGACCAAGTTCAGTCCTCGCCGAAACCGATCATCCTGTTCATCGACGAGGCGCATACCCTGATTGGCGCCGGAGGGTCGGCCGGGACGGGCGACGCCGCGAACCTGCTCAAGCCGGCGCTGGCGCGCGGCACACTCAAGACGATCGCCGCGACCACGTGGGCCGAATATCGGCAGTACTTCGAGAAAGACCCGGCGCTGACGCGCCGCTTCCAGCCGATTCAGGTCGGCGAGCCCGGGGTCGTGCAGGCGAGCGATATGCTCCGCGGCCTGCTCGCCCCCATGGAGAAGCATCACGGCGTGCGCATCTCCGACGCCGCAGTGGTCGCGGCGGTCAACCTCTCACATCGCTACATTCCGGCCCGCCAGCTGCCCGACAAGGCGGTGAGCCTGCTCGACACGGCCAGCGCGCGGGTCGCGATCAGCCAAACTGCCGCGCCTGCGGCGATCGCGGACGCCCGCGCTGCGATCCGCGCCAAGGAGAGCGAGAGATCCGCGCAGGAAGCCGATCGCGATCTCGGCCTTGAAGACACCGACCGCATCGCGAGCCTCTCGGAGGAGATCACCGCTCTGCGCGCTCAGCTTGACGGGCTCGAGGCCACCTGGACCGCCGAGACGGCGCTCGTCGCCGAGATCCGTACGCTGCGTGCTGCGCTGCAGGCCGAGACGGCGGAGCCGGGTCCGGAGGGCGGAGCGCCGCCCGGTCCGGCGACGACGGAGGCGGCGGAGGCGGCGGAGGCGCGCCGCGCGGCGCTTCGCGACAAGGCCGCCGCGCTCGGGGCCATCCCCCCCGAAACGCGCATGATCTACGATCATGTCGACGAGCAGGCGGTTGCCTCGGTCGTCTCCGATTGGACCGGAATCCCGGTCGGCCGGATGATGCGCGACGAGATCGAGACCGTGCTCCGCCTGCCGGAGATCCTGAACCGGCGCGTGGTCGGCCAAGCCCACGGATTGGCGATGATCGCCAAGCGCATCGAGACCAATCGCGCCAAGCTCGACAATCCCGACAAGCCGATCGGCGTGTTCATGCTCTGCGGTCCGTCCGGAGTCGGCAAGACGGAAACGGCCCTCGCGCTGGCCGAAGCCCTCTACGGGGGCGAGCAGAACATCATCACCATCAACATGAGCGAATTCCAGGAGGCGCATACCGTCTCGACCCTCAAGGGGGCGCCGCCTGGCTATGTCGGATACGGCGAAGGGGGGCGGCTGACGGAGGCGGTACGGCGCCGCCCCTACAGCGTCATCCTCCTCGACGAGGTCGAGAAGGCTCACGCTGACGTTCACGAAATCTTTTTCCAAGTCTTCGACAAGGGCGTGATGGAGGACGGGACCGGGCGGCGCATCGACTTCAAGAATACATTGATCATTCTGACCTCGAATGTCGGCACGGACTTGATCATGCGGTTGGCACAGGATCCGGCCTACGCGGAGGACCCCGCGGCGCTCGCGGCAGCGCTCCGCCCGCAACTCCTTCAGGTGTTTCCTGCCGCGCTCCTGGGCCGGATCGTGACGATCCCGTACTTCCCGCTCTCGCCCGACATGCTCGGAGGCATCGTTCGCCTCCAGCTGAACCGAATCGGCAAACGCGTGCGCGCGAATCACGATGCGACCTTCGCCTACGACGACGCAGTGGTCGCGCACATCGTTGCGCAATGTAATGATCCCGATTCGGGCGGACGTATGATCGACAACATCATCACGAATACGCTCCTGCCGGAGATGGCGCGCGAATTTCTCGGTCGCACGCTGGCCCAGCAGCCTGCCGGCGATCTGCGCATCGGCGTCGCGAACGGGCGTTTCACCTATACGTGGGCGTGACGCCTGGCGTGTCGACGCGCTGGCCCTGCAAGAGCCGACGCGCCGCGGTGATCGGCACGATCGAGCCTCCGACATCACGCAGCGGCTGTGGTCGACAGGCGTCGCGCTGGCCGTCAAACGCGCCCACCGCGCTCGATGTGCCTGTCGAAGCGTGCAGTAAGGCCGGCCGCCCGGGCCGATTCTGGAGGCCGATGCATTCGCTGCGGTGCCCCGCTCGGCCGTCCTCTGATCGACCGCTTCCGGATGGGCAGGCTCCGTCGCGCCCAGGACGCCGGGGAGCCATCCGCCGCACAGCCTGTAGCCCCTGGCCGAGGCGAGGCTGATCGCGGGGCTACGGTCGCGCTGTCCGAGCCCTTCAGATCCACCCGATTCCTGCACCCGAGTCACGCCGGCGGCCACACTGTGGCGAATTGAGCACACGAGGCTGATTATGGGTCGGTCATCTCGGCTAAATCGGTCGTCGTGTCAGGAATGCAGTAGCTAGGCCGTGCGGAGACAATGTATGCCAATAGTGACTCGGTAAGCGGCCATGGTTTCGGTGATCGTACCTGACATCATGGGGCTCGCTGTGGCGGCAATGTTTTTGATGCATCAATCTTCGAGCAGCGGATGATCGGCCGTAAATCTCAAGCTGTCTGATCGACTGTGTTAAGAGACTCAACGGTTTTGGGCACGAGCTATCAAAGCCTCAACGAAGATGGACTGGGCGATTGGGAATGCCTGTTACTCGGCTCTTCTTTAGCCAAGCGCTCGCGCTTCGTGGGCCTCTTGCGCGATCCGTGCTCCTGGGCGCAGCGATCGGGTTCGTTGGCGCCGGGCAGGCGACGGCCCAGACCGCCAGCCAGGTGACACCCTCGACATTCCGGCCGGCCACCATGGGCCGTAGCGGCGGCCTCGTGTTTTCCGGGCAGCCCGGCCTCGGCACGCCGGCGGGCGCCGAGCGCCTCAGCGTGCGCCTGTCCGGCGTGACCGTCGAGAACGCGCCCCCAGGCTTCGGCCCCGAGATCCAAGCCCTGGAAGCGCGCCTTACCGGGCGGATGATCCCGGCTTCCGAGATCTTCGACGCGGCGCGCGACCTCGAGGCGGCGATCATACGCTCCGGCGCCGTGCTGACCCGCGTGATCCTACCGGCGCAGACGCTGCGCAACGGCCAGCGGCTGCGGCTCGTCGTCGTCAACGGCTACGTCGACCGCATCGATTTCCGGAACGTGCCCGACCCCGTCCGTACGCGCGTGGCCATCCTGCTCGAACCGCTGATCGGCCGGCGCGACCTGCAACTCGGCGAGATCGAGCGTCGTCTGCTCTTGGCCGGCGACACGCCCGGCACCGCTCTGCGCTCGACCCTCGCGCCGAGCACGGCCCAAGGCGCAACCACCCTCATCGTCGAGGCGCTCTACAAGCCGGTCACCTTATTCTTCGGCGGCGACAACACCTTCGGACGATCGCTCGGCGGCTTCGACCTCAACGGCGGCTTCGACTTCAACACGGTCTTTGGTCTCGGCGAGACGATTTACTTCCGCGGCTTCGGTTATCCGGGCGGGAACGACTCCTTGGGGACTGGCAGTGCGTTCGGTACCTATCCGCGCCTGCGCACCTTCGCGGGTGGCTTCGTCCTCCCCCTTGGCACTGATGGCCTCACCTTCAACTTTGAGGCTGCGAAGAGCCAGACAGCGCCGATCATCGACAACAACACGCGCTCGCTGAGCGACTTTGAACGCCTCTCGTTCCGCGTGCGATACCCATGGCTGCGAAGCCGGACGGCCAATTTCTACACCGAGGGCGCCCTCGATGTGACGCGTGACGCCCTCAACATCCTCCGGCCGCCTATTAACGCCCCGTTCAGCCTCGATCGGCTGCGAATCGTCCGTCTGAGCGGACTGGGCGACATCCGCTTCGAGAATGGCGGGTTCCTGACCGGCAGCGCCACCCTGTCGCTCGGGATCGACGGATTGGGCGCGCGCACCGCCGCCGACGCGACGATCCTGCCCCTGTCCCGAATGGGCGCCAATGCGGATTTCCAGAAGTTCGACGCGCTTCTTGCATATACTCAGCCTCTATTCGACCCACTGATCCTCAACCTGTATGCCCGCGGCCAGACCTCGTTCGGACAGGTGATGCCGCGCAGCGAGCAGATCGGCTTCGCGTCGTTCGCGGAACTCTCGACCTTCGACGCCGGCACGCTGGCTGGAGACAGTGGTGTCGTCTTCCGCAGCGAGGTGGCGGCGCCCTTCGCGGTTCAGCCTCAAGGCATTCCGCTCTCGATCGCTCCCTACGTCTTCGGTGCCGCGGGAGCGCTGTACTTGGAGAAGCCGTCGGCGCTGGAAAAGCAACTGGGCATCGCTGCCCTCCACGTCGCCAGCGTTGGCATCGGGGTTCGCTTCGTGAGCCAAGCCGCGCCGACCGATACGCTGACCTCCCTCACGCTCGAATTCGGCCGGCGGTTCCGAGACGACAAACTGCCGGATGGCAACCGCTTCACGGTTGTCGGCTCGATTCGATACTGAGCCCGCCGTGCCGCCACGCAGCCGCCCTCCTGAGTCCGCCCAATGAATCGCACCTGCAAAACTCTGATCCAGGCGCTTCTGGCCGGTACGGCGCTTACGCAGCCATGCTTCCTACGCGCAGGCGAATTGCCCGCCGGCGCGACCACGGTCCAAGGCAGCGTCGGCATCGCGACACCGTCCGCCAACCAGATGACGATCCAGCAGACGACGCCGACCGCGATCGTCAACTGGCAAAGCTTTTCCGTGGGCGCCGGCAGCCGCGTCGACATCTCTCAGCCTTCGGCGTCATCGGCCCTCCTGAACCGCGTCAGCGGTTCGGCTACGTCGACGATCGCCGGTCAGATCAATGCGAATGGCCAAGTCTATCTCATCAACCCGAACGGGATCCTGATCACCCCGACCGGCAGCGTGCGGGCGGCCGGCTTCGTGGCCTCGACCCTCGACATCGCGGACCAAGACTTCGTGGCGGGCCGCCGGGTGTTTCGCGGCAACGGCCAGTCGGCGGCGGTCACGAACCAGGGCACGATCGAGATCCAGCGGGGCGGCTACGCCGCGCTGCTCGGCGGACGGGTCGAGAATACCGGGCTGATCCGCGTTCCGATGGGGCGCGTCGGCCTGGGTGCCGGCGAACAGGCAGCCCTGGACCTGTCGGGCGACGGCTTCCTGCAGGTTGCGCTCCCTTCGAAAGTCGACGGCTCCGACATGGCGCTGATCCAGCACAGCGGCACGATCACGGCCGCGGGCGGTCAGGTCGTGATGCAGGCGGCGACCGCGCGCAACGCGGCACGCAACGCCATCAACCTATCGGGCATCGTCGAGGCGCACAGCGTTAGCGGGCGCAACGGCGCGATCATCCTCGGCGGCGGCGACGGCGGCAGCGTCACGGTGTCAGGCCGGCTCGATACCTCCGCGCGTACCTCAGCGCGGGCGAGCACCCGGCCGCCGGCCCGCGGCGGTACCATCACGGTGACTGCTGACAACATCCAACTCAAGGGCGCGACCCTGCTGGCGAATGGTCAGGCCGGCGGCGGCACGATCAGCGTCGGCGGCGGGTTCAAGGGCCAGGGTCCACTGCAGCGGGCGACCATCACCACCGTGGACGCGGCTACGACGATCAGCGCCAATGCCGGCCAGACGGGCAACGGCGGCAACGTCGTCGTCTGGTCGGATCATCAGACGAACTTCGCCGGCCGGATCAGTGCGACAGGCGGGGCGCAGAGTGGAGATGGCGGTCAGTCCGAAGTATCGGGCAAGAACATCCTCGCCTATACAGGCATGACGGATCTCTCTGCCCCCAAGGGCACGTTCGGAACCCTGCTGCTCGATCCGTACAACGTCACGATCTCCGGTGGGTCTTCCGACACGACGTTATCGAGTTCTTCGGGTAATGGGACAGCAAGCTTTACAGCCAATGGAAACGATTCAATAATTAGTTCGACTACTATATTAGATCAGTTAAAAACCGCCAATGTCACCATATCAACTGGCAATAACGGCAATCAAACAGGAAATATAACCGTTAATACTCCGCTGGTCTGGGGAAGTAGCACTCAAGGATTTGGAGCAACAACGCTCACGCTGAGCGCTTCTAATTCTATCATCGTCAACCAGCCCCTTACGGTGAACGGCGGGGGTGGTTTGGCACTGAACTACAACATAGGTAGGACGGGTGGCACGCTTAGTTTTGCCCCTGGCGTGAGCGCAACGTTCAACAACTCGTCAGTCGGGAACCAAACTCAGCCGCAGACTCTAAGCATCAACAATACGCCTTACATCCTGGTGAGCCAGGATAATTTTGGTAGGCTTTTCACGACCTCGCCTAGCCCGAGCGGCTCATACGCGTTGGTGCAAGATCTGTCCTTGCCGCTCAGGCAGTCGCAACCGCTTGGTGCTTTCTCCGGAAATCTTGAGGGGTTGGGTCATAGAGTCAGTGGGTTGACGGTCGACACAAATGCGCAGTCCGCGGGCATATTTGCCAGCACTGGGCCCGGATCGATATCAAACATTGAATTTGATAATATCACTGTTACAGGTCGCTACGCAGGGCTAGGTCCGAGCTATGTCGGTGGGCTGGCGGGGCAGTCGAACGGCACGGTCATCAGTGGAGTTACCTTCAACGGGACCGTGACGAACGCCTCGACAGGCGCGTCGGTCCCCGCTGCGAGCTATCTCGGCGGCTTGATCGGGCAAGCGACAAACACCACTATCAGCAGTGCTATCGTCAATAATATTACCGCCGGCAACACCGTCACCCCCACTACCGTAAGAAATCAGTCCACAGGGGCATCGCTCGCCGCCACGGGCGGCCTCGTTGGAAGCGTCATCGGCACGAGCACGGTGCAGAATTCGAGGTCCGCGGCAATTGTCACGGGTGGCAGCGCGACTTCGACGGTGACAGGTGGCCTGATCGGCCAGAATTCCGGAACCGTTCTGCAGGGCGTCTCGACCGGCAACGTCACGGGCGGCAGCGCCACCACAGGTTATAGCGGCAGCGGTGGTTTGATCGGGCAGAACAGCGGCCAAGTCTCCTCGTCCAATGCCACCGGCGATGTGACAGGTGGGGCGTCTCCAGGAAACGGCGCCGCCGGCACCACGTCCGTCGGAAGCTTTACGGGCGGCCTGATCGGTCTCAACACGGGGTCGACGAGCCAGATCGATCAGGATACCGCTTCCGGCGCCGTGAACGGAGCGAACGGCGCCGCGGGCTCCACGTTCAACAGCTATGTAGGCGGACTGATCGGCTTCAGCCTGAACGCGCCCACGCGATCGTCGGCTACCGGACGAGTGAGCCGCGGGAATGCGACCAATATCTTCTCAGGAGATTTGTTAGGATACAGTTCTGTCAATAATATTACGAATTCTAATACAACGCCTAACATTCCAAGTTTGACTCAGGGATCGACCACGCCATCGGTGAGCTCCAATGCCGGCTCCACGTCTTCAGGAAGTGGCGGCTCTCTCCTTTCGGTCAGTGGCTCGTCCGGCTCCTCGAGCAGCGGCTCGTCCAGTTCCTCGAACGGCAGTTCGTCCGGCTCGTCGAGCAGCGGCTCGTCCAACTCCTCGAACGGCAACTCGTCCGGCTCGTCCAGCTCCTCGAACGGCAGTTCGTCCGGCTCGTCGAGCAGCGGCTCGTCCAACTCCTCGAACGGCAACTCGTCCGGCTCGTCGAGCAGCGGCTCGTCCAGCTCCTCAAGTGACAACTCGTCCAAGCCTGCGAGTGATAGCGCGTCGAAGCCAGCCAGCGACAACGCAGCGAAGCCCGCGGCCGCAGCGCCGGCGCCGCAGAACGCCGGCAACAGTGCGACACCATCCGTTGCCCTGAGCACCCTCGTTTCCGTACAGTCGGCATCGAGAGTTCTTGAATCCAGATTTGGCGGCTGCAATACTACCGGTGGCAGTGGACTGCCGGGTGCCACGAACTGCTTCGGTAGCGCCCTCGATGCCTTCGCCGACGAGCTGGAACTTCAAGCCCAGCAACTGCCCCCCGCCTTCCGCGGCTTACCGGCGGTGATCCGTCAAGCGGCGAGCCAAGTCAGGGCGGCCCGGACGGTGACCGAGGCGCGGGCGGCGGTTCGCGTAGCCTTGGTGGCTGTGAGGAAAGCTATTTCCCTCGTCCGGGCAGACGACTCGGATGTGGGGCGTATTCAGGTCAGACAAGGCAATGCGATCTATACCGCTCTTGAAACGGCCGATACTCGCCTCTCGCGGGCAGTCGGACTGTAGAGCGCTCTCCGCCGAAGTGGTTACCGGTTCTGCGCGCGCGAGCGCGCCGGCACGAAAGCCTGGAACCATGCCTGATCACCACGCAATCGGGCATGGTTCCAGTAGTCCTCGCCAGGAGGGCAGCTTGGTCCGCGTGGTCGGTGCCCTCGCGCTAATGGGCGCGCTGATCCTCGGCGGCGTTCTGGAAGCGCAAGCAGCCGACAAGCGCGTGGCGCTCGTCATAGGCAACGCCGCTTACGCGACCTTCACGCCCTTGAAGAATCCGGCCAACGACGCGGCCGATGTCGCGACGGCGTTGAAGCTTCTCGGCTTCAAGGTCATCCGGGGCCAGAATCTCAAACGGGCTGAGATGCTGGAGCTGGTCAAGAGCTTCCAGGCCGAGGCCGCGGATGCGGACGCTGCGGTCTTCTACTACGCCGGTCACGGCTTCCAAGTAGATCATAAGAATTATCTCGTACCGGTCGACGCCAAGATCACGAAGGCGTCCGAGGTGCAGAACCAGACGGTCGACCTTCAGGATGTCACGAAGGGCCTGGAAAATGAGAAGTCGAGCCGTCTGATCTTCCTCGATGCGTGCCGGGACAATCCGCTGCGTGGCCGGAGCAGCGAAGCCGGAGACTCGGAGCGGGCACAGGATGGTCTCGCGCGTCTCGGCAGCGCGGCCGGTTTCCTGTTCGCCTATGCCACGCAACCGGACAACACCGCCTTCGATGGCGGCGGCCGCAACAGCCCCTTCGCGCGGGCCTTCCTCAGCCACCTGTCGATGCGTGGGCAGGACATCAACACGATGATGATCGAAGTCCGGAAGGACGTCATCGCGGCGACCGGCGGGTATCAGGTTCCCTGGGAGAATTCGTCGCTCACAACGCAATTCTACTTCGCTCCCGGACAGCCGGCGCAGGCTTCGCCCGAAACGCAGCTCTGGCAGCTCGCCGCCGCGAGCCGGGATGCGAGTCTCCTGCGCGTCTACCTGACCCGCTACCCGGAGGGGGCACACGCCGGCGAAGCACAGCGCATTGTCAAGGTCGCGTCCCTCGAACCCGAAGCCATCAGCGCGCCGCGGAGCACGGCGGACATCGCCAGCATCTCGGATGATCGCCTGTGGGACCTGGCCCAGCGCTCGCGAATCCGGGCGCTCGTCGAGTTCTACATCGACCGTCGGCCAGACGGCCGCCACAACGTCGCCGCCCGCGAGTTGCTTCAAACCCTCCCGAGCGCCGAGGAGGCCAATCTCAGGCCGGAGGTCCTCTGCGACCGCAGCGCGACGCATCCCCGCGACGAGACCGCAGACACGCCCGGCGTGTCGATGGCAGATCTAAAGCGCAACGGCGAGAGGGCCGTCGCGGCATGCCGGGCGGCGCGCGAGGCCCATCCAGAGATGCCGCACTACGCAGCGCTGCTCGCGCGCGCGCTCGCCGCGACCGGGCAGCGCGGCCCGGCGATCGAACTCTATCGGACTGCTGCCGCGCAGGGCGACCTGCGCGCCATGGTGAGCCTCGGCCTCATCCTCGAGACAGGCGACGGCGTTCCCCGCGATCCGAAAGCAGCCTACGATCTCTACGCGCGCGCCGCCGAGCGCGGCAGCCCGGACGGCGCCATCAATCTGGCCATCGCGCTGATGCAGGGCGCCGGGATCTCCCGCAATCCTGCCCGCGCGGTCAACCTGCTGCAGCGCGCCTCGGCGCAAGGGTCTGCGATCGCCACCTACAATCTCGGTGTGCTGGCCTTGAATGGCGTGGCCAGAGGCGACTCGGCCTTGCACTACTTCAAGCGGGCGTCCGATCTTGGCGATTACCGGGGGTTCCTCTCGGCTGCGAAGCTGTTCGATGAGGGCCGCCCGGGCTTTGCCAAGAATCCGTCCAGTGCCGCCGAGATGCTGCTGCGCGGCGCCGCCGCGGACACGGGCGAGGTAATCGAGCAGATGGTTGGGCGGTCCAGAACGTGGTCTACGGAGACTGTGCGGATGCTCCAGACCAAGCTACGGGAGGCCGGATACTACAGCGGTCCGGTCGATGGACGAGGCGGTAGCAATCTGCGCCAGCCCTTGGAAAAATGGCGTCAAACCGGGACGATCTTTCTGCAGTGAACGATGCGACCGCGGGTGATCGGAGCCGCCGCCTATTCGAACTCGAGTCGACCTCTCAGATGTTTGTTGATCGAGTTCATCAAGTTGGTGTCCGTCGCTCCTTCATCGATAACATTGAGATTTTCCCGGTGTTTGTAACATTTCGGAAGGAGTAGCTGCCGGGCTCGAACTTGAATGCCACTCTTCGTGACGATCCGGGCGGCCTTCTGGACATTTTTTTATTGTCGGACGGCGCGTCGTCGCCGGGCCCGTAATAGGCCAGGATCGGCTCGATCGGGGTCGCGCAGAGAAATCGGCCGAGATGATGGGCGGCGGGCCGGCCATGGGTATTGGTCTTGTCCGCGATGCTCCAATCATGCCGAAGGGCGAGCGTCGCGTTATAGATGCCTTTGCCGCTCGACCGTCCGGTCGCGGCGGATAGACCTTCCCGCCCAAAGTATGAGAAGATCCTGGACAGTTCGTAGGCCGTTGACCACCATTCTCCATACTTGCTGTCGCTCAGATGAAACAGGCGATAAAGGATCGATCCGTTTTCAAGCTTGGTTGTGTCCCCTGGCGTGGTGTGGCATCGGCGTGGCGAAAACGATCACCGGCCGGGGCCGGATTGGTCAGGCTGCCAGGGTGGGCAGGCTGACGAAGGGATCATCGCCGATCGGGGCGATGTTTTCCAGGGTGATGTAGCGGGAGCGCTGGACGGCCCACTCGTCGTTCTGTTCCAGCAGGATCGCGCTGACGAGGCGTGTAATGGCCGCCTCGTTGAGGAAGATGCCGACCAGCTCGGTCCGGCGTTTGATCTCGCCGTTGAGGCGTTCGAGCGGGTTCGTAACCGGTATGAAGATGGCGGTGCTGCGGTTCGGCCGGGACGAAGGTCTTGGCGTATGGTGCGACCATCCGGGACAGAGGCACTGGGAGCACGAAGGTGCGGGCAGGCCGATGTATTCCATGAGCTGCGAGCTCGCGTTTGTAGCTGGCCGCCTCTGCGACTCGCCCAGTTGCGCCGTGAGCGCGGATGCAAGCCACCAAATTGCGAGCTAAGCATGTGCGCCCGATGCGCCACAGATCGAAGCAACGTTATAAAATTCATGTATAATTTTCTTAGCACATCATGGTATATCCGAGAATTTCTGCTTAGGTGCGAGCGAGATCGCTGATTTCTCGTCGACTGGTATTTTGACTCCTTCGTGTATGCGCCATTGGTGAATTTTGTTGCTTCCAGGACCGTACCTTTCGTCACCGTGTGCGGGATTGTAGGCCAGTCCATCTGGATACTTTGCGGTGAGCTCGTAATCATACTCCGACTGCTGCGGAAGCCGAGTAAAACGGTAAATTCTAGCGCCAGATTTGAGAAAGCCGACAGGTAACCCGAGATTTTTTTCTAAACCTTCAGGCGTCAGTCCATTAAGGAGGCGCGCTATCGTTATATATCCGCCCGCGGTATCCTGCGGTGACCGATCTAGCGGAACTACTTTTACAACTCTATTTGCGCCAGTGAGAGTCCATTTTTCTTTCCGCGTCCCATTACGGATTTCTTTCTTCCAATCCGACTCGGGCATGATCTAAACTCCCATGAAATTCTAGCAGACTGCAACAAACCGATAATGTATATAGTCATCTAGTTTGTGACGGATTTCGCCATGCTTGCATTGTGCCACGCTGCCTATCACCGCATGTTGGGATTATGCTCGATTGGGATTGATATCCTGGGAAGTTTGATTGTTTCAATGTATATGTGAGCAACATCTATGAACTTTTTCCAATCCCCTGCCCAGTTCAAGCCTCCCGCTTTGGCGTAGTTTCCAAGATCTTTCCAAAACTGATGCCCAAGGTCTTTGCATGGGCTACTCCATATATAACGAGCATCGACAATGCCCGTGGCCTGCTTTTTTTGTCGAGGCTCCCATGAATTTTATCTTCTTAGTTTGGTATTCCGGGACGTGATCGCTTTTCATTGTCTTGCTCGCCCCTCTGGCAGCGGCGTCGGCCCGCTGCTCAATTGTTCTATTGCCCCAATAAACAACCGGAACCCAGACCTTTTTATAGATGCATGAGCATGTTTTCTACGCGGGCTCTAAAATATGGATGCAGCGAACTTAACCGCTAATTCTATCTGACTTTCAGTTTTTTGACTTACTTTGCCTCACGGTCAGCCGCTTTTACAGTTTCTTTGTAATGTGGAAGAGATCCCTAGCATCTCCAATGCCCCTGATTCAGGCGATGAGGATAGCGCAAGATCACTGTATCCAGCAATCGGACGATGTGACCTGACCTTGTCGTCCCCAATCGCTTTGGTCCGGCGTGAGTGCGAGTTTTGCGGTTTCGTGAGCTCCAGAGGGGAGGAGCAGAGCCGTGATCCTCCCTCGGTATCGGTTCTCCCGCACTTTGTGTGGATCAGGCAGCGAGGAGCACGCGGCGGCGGAGTAATGCGAAGCTGGCGCGGCCGTACATGGTACGTTTAAGCATCTTCAGCCGACTGATCTGCCCTTCGGCCTGCGCGGTGCTCCAAGACGTCGTCAGCGCCGCCCGAACCGCCGGCCCGTCCTGCGTTAAGCCAGCCGCGAAGGTCTCCAATGCCGCGACGCCGCAGGTGCGCGTCTCTGAGAGCCATCTGTCGAACTCGCCGACCGCATCCACCGGTCGGTCGCCATCGAGGCCGCAGGCGCGCACCAGCATCGTGAACCGCTGCGCCAGGCCGGCGACGCGGGCTGCCTCGGCATCCTGCCGGATGCGAACGAGGTCGGCCGCGGCACGGGGCAGCAACGTCTTGATCGGCTGAACCAGGGTCCAGGCCAGTTGCTTCGGCGAAACGATCGGTTCTGCTCTCTGCGCCTCTGTCAGCGGGCGTTGAATACTGGTTCATCCGCACTTTGTGTGGTGAGTTCGGTTCATCCTTCGGCCAGGACACGCTGGCGGAGAAGGGCGAAGTCGGCCCGTCCGAACATCGTGCGCTTCAACATCTTCAAGCGGCTGATCTGCCCTTCGACAGGGCTCGTTGACCACGGTGTCGTGATCGTCCCGATCAGCGCCTCCCGATCGCGCCGCAGCCCCTCAGCGAATCGTGCAAGGGGCGTCGCGGACGCCGCCGTGAACCAAGCTTCCGGGCTCTCGCCGGAACGTCGCCGAACGAGATCGGCGAAGCGCATCGCAAGGGCGGCGCTCCACGCCAGTTCGGGGGCCTCGACCTGAAGCCGATCGAGGAAGTGCCGATCCAGCTCGCCGAGACTGGACGGCTCAGCCTGCAGGAGCCGAGCCGTCCGATTGATGGAGGGTGGCTGCCACAGCGGCGCGCTCACCGACCTCGGCAAAGCGTCCAGGACGTCCGAGCTCGCGCGTCGGCGCTTCATCGCCCAGTCGCGCACCACGCGCGGATGGACCGCGGCGCCGGACCGGATCAGCTCGCGGGCGAGCTCGGCCGCATTGCGGCAGCCAGCCTGCCAGCGGGCTTCCAGGTGATCGCGATGGGGGTCGAGGATCGTCGGCACGGCCCGTCTGCGCTGCCAAATCGGCGGCGCTTCCCGACGCAGCCAACGCCGCACCGTCTTGCGATCGAGGCCTAAGGCGCGCGCCATACCGGCGACCGAGGCGCCCGCTGCCGCAAGCCGCTTCAGTTCGGCGTGACATGCATGACGGTGGGCGTGCGTTACCCGTTTCCGAGCTTCAAGCGCCGTAGGCGGTCGCGCTGCTGTGGCAGCAGTCCGAACCACCGCGCGCGCACGATCGAACACAGCGCGACCTGCCACGCGGACAGCGGCGTGATGGCGAGCGACGATGGCGTGCAGCGCGAGGCCGAGATTGCACAGGAGGTGGAAGCGATCGAGGACCTGCTGGGCCTGCGGGGCACCGGCGCGCACGCCCTCGGCGAAGATCTCGGCGCGGTCGCGGGCGACGATCTCGATACCGGGATGAGCCCGCAGCCACCCGGCGACACTGATGGCATCCCGATCAGGCAGCAGATCGATGACGGTATGCCGCTCGAGATCGACGATCATGGTCCCGTAGCTCCGCCCGCGTCGCCATGCCCACTCGTCGATCCCGACGACGCGCGGCTCAGGGCGATCTGGCACGGGCGCCGCGCGCACGAGGCGCAGGAGCGTGTCGCCGCGCACCGGCATGGCGAGGCGCCGTGCCAAGCGCGCGGCAGGAGCGCCGCCGAGAGCGAGGCCGAGATGTCGCTGAAGATCGCGTAGGCGCTCGGAGCGCCTGGCGTGGGACCGGACGACAGGCTCGACGCTCTCGCTGAAGGTCCGTCGTGGACAGGCCGCGTTGAGGCAGAGGAAGCGTCGCAGCCGAAGCCGCAGGAGAACGCCACGACCTTGCCAGGGCAGATCCGCCAGCGTTCGCTCGTATTGCCCATGGTGGCGCCGCGACGGCATCGAGCATGCCGGGCAAGATGTACCCGTCGAGCGAGGCGCGACGTGGATGACGATCGCGTCGGCGATGGGCTCGACCTGCACGATGCTGAGGGATGCGGGAACGAAGGGAAGAAGGCGTCGGGACATGGCGCTCTCCGTGAGCGAATCCCCCGAGATGGGCGACAGCCCTCCAGATGCCAGCCTCGCCACAGAAAATGCGGAAGAACCAAACTTCGGCGCCCGTTGACACCACGCAAAGTGCGGGAGAACCATGATGCACTCGGCATTGACACGTTCCGCTGCCGACACGCTCGCGCTGCGGAGCGAGCACCCGGTCGATCGTCGCCGCGCTGATCGCGAGCAGCGCGACCCTGATCTCGGGGGCGAGGTCGAGGTGTCCATGACGCTCCATCGCCGGCAGCAACGTCGGGATCATCGCCTTCAGCCGCTTGCCGCAGATCCGGTCGGAGGCTTCCCAGAGCACGATCAGCGCCTCGCGCACCGCCGCGTGGTAGACGCGCCGCTCCGGTCGAGAGTTGAGCGACTGTCTCAGACGACCGGCCCGAAGCAGCCGCATCGCGTGCTTGCGGTGATGGCCCGTCACGGACGCGAACTCATCCAGGATGCGGGTCTTCTCCACACGTCCGCTGCCTCGATACCGGGCCGCCAACGCCATAAGCAGCTCATCGAGCGTCGCCATGCTCACCCGCCTCATCGTCCCCCCACCGCCGAACCCGCGTGGGGAGCAAATCAGATGCGGCAACGACCCAACGTCCCGGAGCATTTCAGGCGAGGCAATGCGACATAGCTGCAGGGACCGCGCACGACCCCAAGCCGACCCTCCCGATGTCCACTACCCGGCGTCCTGGCTTGCCGGTCTGGTATGGTTGGTTCGGTTGAGAAAGGACCTTTTGGATCGTCCCGGTCCGTAACCAAACAGACCGATGGCTATGGTTGACCCGGACCATACTCGTAATGGAGCGATAGCGCGAATTTTCGATTCTACAATTGACTTAACCTACTCGCAGCATGTGACACACTGTAGATCGAACCGTCATGTTCCACGGATAAAGTATTGCAAAAATTGACGTAAAAATTATATCGTTTAGTACTTACCCCGCCGATACTAAGGTATCTTGGATGCCGACCCAAAAATTTCTTGGTTAACGATTGAAGATCCAGGACCGCATGAGTACAGCTCGAATCCTAAAATGTTACCTGGGTCGATACGAGCCGTTCCTTTGGCAATTTTTGGCTGAAGAAGTACTTCAATATGTAAATGTGGCGGCTCGCCTCCGGCATTCCCTGTCTGTCCGGATTTTGCAATTTGCTGGCCAGCAGATACTTTATCATTCTGCTTTACTTCAACAACGCTAAGATGTGCGTAGAGCACATAAACTTTCTCTATCGCCGATATGTCACCAGATTTATTTGAGTTCTTATTGTATTTTGGGTTGTATGTCTCAATCAGAATGCACTTACCATAGCCGCTCACATTTTGATGAATTTGAACTACAATGCCATTTCCAACAGAAAAAATTGCAGAATTCGGTTGCGCCAGGAGGTCCCATCCTTGATGTACTCTTGTGCCATTATTTCTTACTTTACCGAAAGAATTGCTGACACCGCCTTTCTGGCCATCAGTTCTAATCTGATTATTGATAAGCGGCAGAACCATAGGGCAATCCTCCTGAAATCAGGCCCATAATTCGATATAGGAATCTAAGCTTCTTGAACACGCTAGTCAAGGTAATGCCACAAGCAGTTAATCAGTAGAGGTCATAAAGTCAGCTCAGTCCGCTATGCCGATGGAGACCGGCGCGGTCGGTCCGCTATGAGTACACCCAAACCAGACCAACCGCTGCTGGCTTGAACGTCCTGTGTGGATGGCTCCCGCATTTCAAATGGCGAATTGAGCTTCTGACGCATGGGTCGGCTGCAGTCTTGTGTCCGGCCTGTCGATGCAGTGGTTCATGTTGACCGCTGGCCCTGATGGTATCCGCGAGCTGGGTCCCACTCTGGTTTGCGGGCTAAGATGCCCTGGACATTCGGCGGGGTGTCCCGGCTCCCGGTCTGACCGGTTCGCCATCAACTCTCATCGTCCTCGCAACCTGGAAAAGGTCTCCTCGCCGTGCTGTCAGGCGGCCGCGGCCGCTGGTGCGCGGTAGGTGCCGCCGCGGGTCATGATTGACCAGGCGACCCGCGCCGTGCGATTGGCCGCCGCAACGGTCACCACGCGCACCGGCTTGCGCTGCAGTAGCGTCGACAGCCGCGGATCGACCGAGGTGTGTGTCGCCTTCGCGCGCCGGACCAGAGAGGTCATGCCGACCACGAGCAGCCGGCGCAGGTAGCGGTCGCCCATGCGCGAGATCCGGCCCGGGCGCTCCTTGCCGCCGCTGCAGTTCTGCAGTGGTGTCAGGCCCAACGAGGCCGCGAACTGCCGACCGGAACGGAAGCGCTCGGGCTCGCTCACCGACGCGGCCAGCGCGGTTGCCGACACGATGCTGACACCCGGGATCGTCGCCAGGCGCTGCGACAGGTCGCTGTCCAGATGCCAGGCCAGCAACTCCTTCTCCAGCCGGGCGAGCTGGATCTGCACGGCGCCGATCTGATCAGCCAGCCCGGTCACCACGCGCTGGGCGAGCGGCGGCACCTCGGCCGCGTCTCCGGCCGAGAGCCGGGCTCCCAGTTCGAGCGCATGGCGCAGGCCCCGCGCCATCTCGATCCCGAACTCGGCGAGCAGGCCGCGGATCATGTTCACCAGCTGCGTGCGTTGCTTGACCAGCAGGTCGCGTGGCCGGTGCAGCGCCAGCACCGCCTGCTGCTCGGTCGCCTTCACCGGCACGAACCGCATGCTGGGGCGCGTCACCGCCTCACAGATGGCGGCGGCATCGTTCGCATCGGTTTTGCCACGCTTCACGTACGGCTTCACGAAAGCCGGCGGCATCAGCCGCACGTCGTGGCCGAGGCTCATGAGCTCCCGGGCCCAGTGGTGCGCCGTGCCGCACGCCTCCATGCCGACCAGGCATCGCGGCAGCCTGGCGAAGAACGGCACGACCTGCGCCCGCCTCAAGGCCTTGCGCACGACGACGTGCCCAGCTGCATCGACGGCGTGAACCTGAAAGATGCTTTTGGCCAGATCGATGCCGACGGTGGTGATCTCCATGGGGATGGCTCCTGCATCTGCGTGGCTGCTGCTTCGACAGCGACCACATCTTGGCACCGAGATGCCGTCAGTCGGAGCGGGAGCCATCCACCCCATCTGGTTTTGCCCGCGGCGCCGAAAGCCGTTCGCCACCCCGAGCTGAAGTTGCGGGACGGTTGACGAACGGCCGCTTTGGAGAAGCGCCAACCACGGTTTGGACGGCCGGGTTGGGTCGGTAAGAGGCCGTCCGCTTTTCCAGTCGATCGTCTCTAGAGCGGCCGTTCCGCTTCCGGCCACCTTCGGTCATCTGAAGGCGACCAAATCTCCGGCAAACAGATGTTCCGAAACAATGAGTATGATCGCGGTCGAACCTATGGCGGCGAAATTTGGGAAAAAGGGCAGCCTTAGCATTTAGGTAGGCGCGAGTGCGGCGGCCAAACTTGATAAGCAGTTGCAGGGCAATGCTCTGAAGCATGATGCGACGGACCCGCACCGCAGCGGAGTCACGGCACGAAGGCTAAGGGTCATTTTGAAGATTGCAAGCAGCAGGCTGAGGTTACGCAACTTGCCGGACTGCCGACTTGCAGGCGCCACACGGCATTGCCTCAGGTCGAAACGTCGCGATCGAGGCGGCTTTTGTCTGGCGGGGCAAGCAATTTCAGCGCGGCGGCCGCGGCTGCTGTGCTGAAGGGCCGTCCATCCCCAAGTGCAGCGCGCATGAGCTCCTTTCGAATGTTCGCCTGCAGAGCGATCCGCCCGAAATTGATGTCGGTGCCGAAGAGTTGCGTGACCTGCTCCGCATCAATTCCAAGCGCTGCGCTGATCTGCCTGTGATCGGCTCCGAATGCTGCCAAAGCGAGTGCGCATCGCCGTTGGCGGCCGACCACAGTACGCGGCAGACGCTCAAGCAATTCGACGAGATCGAGAATGGGTTCGGGCGGAATAATTGCCGCCCGCTTCCGACCCGCGCCTGGACGTTTACCGCCGTGCTGACCCGCCATCACAACCTCCAACTTGAATTACGAAATCGGACCACTGAAAAATAAAATCTGCGAGTGAGATCCCGTGCGGTCCGAGCCCCTGATCGGCTGGAGAATTGCCCCTACCCCTCCCCATCGGCATGGAATGGTCACTCGGCCGCCTGCTGGGTCAGCGCCGACGCGGCCGCGATCCGGGCGAAGGCGTCGGGCGCAGCGTGGCGGCCACGGGCAGGGCTGATGGACATGGCAGCTGCTACGGGCCGTGGCGGTTTCACGACGCCATGCCTCGATTGCTGAGGCGTAGGCCACTGCTGCCTCGTCTCCGGCTTGCCGTCCCGCAGGGACGGCGATCGCGTGCACGGGGACGCGCCTGATCAGGGCGGCCAGGACTTGGCTCGGATCGTCCCGGGTCACGCGGCCACCTCGGTAAGCCCGCGTTCGGCGGCGAGCTCGTCGACGATCAGGCTGATGTCCGCATCGGTCATCCCGACATCGGTTGCCCGGGCGAGGATATTGAGCGCGGTCGCGCGGACGTTCGCAGCCTGCAAGTCACTCAGGACTTGCCACAGCGGGGACGGATGCGCGGTGGCGACCTCTGTTTCAGTGGTCATAGCAGTCTCTTGGGTACGCAACTCGGTGAGCTAGATACCACGCTAAGTGTTAAGAGAGCCATTGTCCCCCATGGTCGCGTTTCAGCGTGTACCGCCCGCGGATTGTGAGACACCGATCTGAAGCCTACGCGGCCAAGGCCGCGGGTGGAAGTTGCGCGGTGCGAATGGCGGCTGGTGGTCGGAACCCGTGCCGCTCGATCAGCCACGTCTCATT